>JACKQG010005457.1_pt1 | contig 13979 bp, 10 predicted proteins | sample 8237621 | NCBI WGS metagenome assembly JACKQG01 (sample SAMN15677084, study PRJNA649215) | marine metagenome | biome: marine; feature: Black Sea; material: saline water; isolation source: suspended particulate matter (SPM) from the Black Sea western gyre | collected 2013-06-09/2013-06-10 | depth...
CTAATTGGCGCGTTGCTCATCACGATCATCATTACATTGAACATGATCGTATCTGTGATTCGCGCTTCGATCCACGCGCCTGAACAGCAAGAAACATTTGTCGCTGAGACGGCTCAGGAAAAACAAGTAATTAATCCGGATGAATATACGGATATTGATTTGCAGATGCAGCACCGCAACGGGCCAAAATCGCAGCCCTGGGATGGTAAAAGCCCGATAAATATTTTGCTGCTCGGCGTGGATGACCGCACCCAAATTACCGAGGATGGCCCCCCGCGCACCGACACCATGATTTTGGTGACATTCAACCCGGAGAATAAAACTGCCGGGATGCTCTCTCTGCCGCGCGATTTGTGGGTGACTGTGCCCGGGTATGGCGAATACAAAATTAATCAGGCCTACTTTTTGGGGGAAGCCGAAGGGATCGCCGGGGGCGGCGCCGGACTGGCATTGGCTACGGTTGAAGATTTCTTGGGCATTCATGTTCCCTACTACGCAGAGATTAATTTCGACGCCTTTATCCAGATGATTGACGAAGTGGGCGGGGTGAAAATCAATGTACCCGAGGCGATTGAACTCAATCTGGGGGCGGGGCGGGTTATAAAATTGCAGCCGGGTGTTCAGGTATTGCCCGGCGATATCGCTCTAGCCTATGCTCGAATGCGCGATACCGTCGGGGGCGATTTTGACCGCGCCGCTCGCCAACAGTTGATTTTGCACGGTGTGCTCAACCGCATGACCGATTTTGATTTGCTGCCCGATCTGATTGCCAAAACCCCCACGCTGTATAAAGAGATCGCCAGCGGAGTTACCACCAACCTGACGATGTACCAACTCGCCCGGCTGGCAAAATTGGCCTATGAACTTCCGGATGAGAATATTCAGCATATCGTTATCACCGAAGAACATGCCACAGCGATGATTGCCTATAACGGGGCCTATATTCTGATGCCCATCCCCGAGAGAATTACCGCCTTGAGTGAACAGTTTTTTAATGCCCAACCTGCGCCGACTGTGATTGCCTCCCTGGAGCCCACCGCTGTGCAAGCTGTAGCGGCAAATCCAACCCAAGCCTTGCCGCCTGCTGACACCGCCACGCCGGAGAATACCGTTGAACCTGCCCCCATCGCGGAAGATGCCCCCGGGATCGCCATCCATAATGGTACTACAACCGCAGGTCTGGCAGGAGATACATCAGACTATCTGCAACGTTTTGGCCTCAATATTATTCGGATTGGCAACGCCGACAAGATTTATGCCGAGACCACGGTTATCGACTATACCGGCAATACCGCCACCATTGCCCAAATTGCTCAGGCTATGAATCTCCCGCAGATCAAAATTTACAACAGCTACGACCCCAACAGCAAAGTCGCCCTGGTACTCGTCTTGGGCGAAGATTGGGCCGCCGAAAATCCCTTGCCTTAACCGAAAAAAGGAGTTGGGGCGAGACACTTCTCGCCCCAACTCCTTTTTTCGGGGATTTTTTATGGATACCCTCTCTGGCTCAGTTGAGCGCATCACCTATTACAACTCCGAAAACGGCTATAGCGTCATCCGCCTGGTGCCGAGTTCGCGGCACACGCCCGGCATTGGACGCGATGGTTTGGTGACGATTGTCGGTGTGTTGCCCGAACTCACGCCTGGGGAACATGTCGAACTCGCCGGACGCTGGACCAAACATCCCAAACATGGTACCCAATTTGATGTTGAAACTTGCTCGCAGGTGCTGCCTGCCACGGTATCCGGGATTCGCCGCTATCTCGGCTCCGGGTTGATTAAGGGCATCGGGCCGCGTCTGGCCGGGCGCATTGTCGATCAGTTTGGGGCAGAAACCATCACCGTTATCGAGAACCAGCCCCAACGTCTGGGCGAAGTTCCCGATATTGGGGGCAAGCGCACGCGTCTCATAGCCGCCGCCTGGCAGGAGCAGAAACAAGTCAAAGAAATTATGCTCTTTTTGCACAGCCACGGAGTCAGCACCAACCTGGGGGTCAAAATCTACAAAACCTACGGCGATAACGCCCTTGAAATTGTGCAGCAGAATCCCTATCAACTGGCAGCCGATATTTACGGCGTGGGCTTTAAAACCGCCGATAAATTGGCGCGCGATTTGGGGTTGCCCGCCGACCATCCGGAGCGTATTCAGGCCGGGGTGATTTTTGCGCTTAACGAGATGAGCAACGATGGGCATGTTTATGCGCCGCGGCAGGCGTTGATGGATAAAACGGTAGAACTGCTTAACGCGTCCGCGGAATTGATTCCGCCCGCGCTGGATCGGCTGGTTGCTGAGGATCGGATTCGGCTCGACGAAGTCCCCTCTCCCACAGGGAGAGGGGAGGCCGGGGTGAGCGAGACTCCCCCTGTGGGGGTTGCCGAAAATCGGACCGAATACCGCTCCCCGGCCATTTACCTAATCCCGTTCTACTTCAGCGAAATTGGTGTCGCCGAACGCCTGGGGGCGCTGGCAAACCACGCGCCGCAGGGTGCAGGGCAGCAAGTTGCCCCTCTGCACGATCTGCAACTTTCGGACGAACAGCAACGCGCCATTGAAAACGCCCTGCGTTACCCGGTCAGTGTGCTTACCGGCGGGCCTGGGACGGGAAAGACCACCTGCTTGAAAGCGCTCATCTTCCACCTGGAGAGTCTTTCGCTGCGCTATGCACTGGCCTCCCCTACCGGACGCGCTGCCAAGCGCCTTTCGGAGGCTACCGAAAGACCTGCCAGCACTATCCATCGTTTGCTGGGTTTTTCTCCAGTGGAGGGATTCAAATTTCACGCGCAAAATCCGCTGCCGGTGGAATTTCTGATCGTGGACGAAGTCTCTATGCTTGATCTGATTTTGGCGAATAACCTGCTAAAAGCGCTCCACGCGGGCACGCATGTGCTGCTGGTGGGCGATATTGACCAATTGCCCTCTGTGGGCGCGGGCGACGTGTTACGTGATGTGATTGCCAGCCAGCGCGTTCCGGTGACGCGGCTGACCGAAATTTTCCGCCAGGCTGCGGGTTCGCAGATCATAGCCAACGCACATCTCATTAACCGCGGCGAGATGCCATTATTTTCTCGCCCCCTTTCCCCCGGCCTCTCTCCCCACGGGAGAGGGGAGTCAGGGGAGAGGGGAAAAATATTGGGCGATTTTTATCTCTTCCCCGCCGAAGAGGCCCAATCCGCCGCCGATTGGATCGAAGCGGTGGTTTGCCAGCGTATCCCACAGAAGTTTGGCTTTGACCCCGTGACCGAAATTCAAGTGCTCGCCCCCATGTATCGCGGCCCCGCCGGGGTTAGCGCGCTAAATGAGCGTTTGCAGGCTGTCCTCAATCCACCGGTTGCTGGCAAACCCGAAAAAGCGCTCTTCGGGAAAATTTTCCGCCCTGGCGACAAAGTGATGCAAACCCAAAATGATTACGATAAAAATGTGTATAACGGAGATATTGGTTTTGTGCAGGCGCTTGATCTGGTAGATCAGACCCTCGAGATTGATTTTGATCATCGCAAAGTCACCTATGATTGGAGCGAGACCGATCAACTCATGCTGGCTTATGCGGTTTCAGTGCATAAAGCCCAGGGGTCTGAATTTCCTGCGGTGGTGATCCCGATGGTGACGCAGCATTATGTCATGTTGCAGCGCAATTTGTTATACACGGCGATCACCAGAGCCAGAAAATTGTGCGTACTGGTCGGTAGCCGTAAAGCTATCGGCATTGCCGTGAATAATAACCAGGTTGCCCAACGCTTCACGGCCCTCGATTGGCGTTTGCAGAAAACGGCAAGTAGCCCAAAAGAATTAGATACAAGCATTTGACTCTCTGCTAGAATCTGAGTAAACTCTTTGTGTATCTGTTTAGCTTACGCAACTCTTATTTGCAGAATTTTCTCTGCGAAAGCGAAGTCTGAGCAGCCATTTTTTTTGAAAGTATAGGCCAAGAAATAGTTAGGAGCAAAATATGGCAACGCAATCATTCCAACTGGTGATGAGTTCCGGGCCAACGCCCAATGAAGTGTACCCTCTTTCAAAGCAAGAAATCATCATCGGGCGTGATACCAATGCCGATATTGTGATCAATATCGCGGAAATTTCCCGACGTCATACTCGTTTTCGTTTCGAAGGCGGCGGGTTTTTAGTTGAGGATTTAGGCTCCACCAACGGGACTTTTGTCAATGGGCAACGACTGACCGGGCCGCATATGCTGCGCCCTGGCGACCGCGTAAAGTTGGGCGAGGCTGTTACACTGGCTTATCAGGTTGCCCAGTACGATATGAACGCTACTGTGGTAACGCCCTCTAGCCAAAAAGACACGCTGACCCCCGGTCAACCGATGTCTCCGGTGCAGCGACAAGCCGCGCCCGCTGCTGTGCCCCCCCCGGTACAGCGCGCCGCTCCACAGCCGCGCCCTCCACAGCAGGGATACGCCGGGCAAATTCCTCAAGGCCCTCCAATGGCGCCCTCTGTGCCGGAAAAGGAAGGCCGCCCCTGGCTGTGGGCTGGCCTGGGATGTGTGGGGGTTTCAATTTGTCTCTTTGTGGTCGGCGCAGTAGCCTTTGATATGATGAATTTATACTGTTCGCCACCCTTCAATACGCTATTCAGTTTTCTTTATACGTGTCAGTAAAGATTTTACCGTCTCATATGGCAATCAGTGTGGCTGCTCGTCACTTATAAAGTGATGGGCAGTTACACTTTTTTTATTGGCTTTGCTGAAGATAGATGTTTTCCCCATCCCATCCCAGTTCCAAAACCATTAAATAGTTTCCCAACGCGCTGACTTCTGCGCGAATGCCGTTTTCTTCAATGTAGATGCGCTGTACCTGATATTCTATCTCGGTGAGCCAGTGTACGGCGGCATAATAGGCGGCTGCCACCGGGTGGGCATCGAAGGGCTGTGTCACGCCCATTTCCAGCGCGGTGAGTACTGCATTGACGGCCTGTACAATTTCCGCGCCCCGCGAATACTGACTGGCCTGTAGCTGCTCGTCGGCTGTCGCCAGAAGGGTTTCCAGGGTGATATTTTCGATGCTATTGGGGCGGCGGGCCAGATCGGCAGTGATGCCGTATTGACGCATCTGTGGCCCGTCGGGCAGCCACGCCGAGAGAAAATAGGCCGAAGGGTCGAGCATTTGCTGATACCGGCGCACGGTGTCGTAGAAGTCTACTGTCAGCCGCACATCGTCGCGCAGTTCTGGGGTTGGCGAAAGCGTGTTGAGCGCGGCGATAAATTGCGTTTCTAATGTGTCGAGGGTGATGCCAAAATGGGTTTGTAGTGCGCGATCGATAGCTGCAGCCTGACCGCCGTGCCCAGGTTCAATCTGACGGTAGAATTTATTGAAAGCATCCCAACCCCAGGTGTTGACCATAAACTCAACTAACGCACCGGCTTCGAGATAGCCGATCTCATGCTGCGATGCATAGAAATCATCGGCCAGGGGCGCAAGGGGCAGATACCAGCTTCCCCCGTTTTCATCATTCACCAGATCGAGCAGGGCCGCGGCGCGCGGCATTAACGGCTCCGGTTTAAAATGACCGCCGCTAAGATATACTGCCACCCCTTCTACCAGAATGGATGGACGCAAGTTGCCCCCCAGATGGGCATCGAGAATATGCACCATTTCGTGATGCAGCACAATATCGAAATCGTTACCCGCATAGTTTCGATCGAGATAGGAGATGTAAATTTCGCTGCCCGCAAAGCCGCCGTGGCCAATGACACGCGACATCAGCGTAACGATGATCGGCTCGTCGAATTCGATGTCGAATTGATTCATCACATCGGCAGCCTGATGATCGGCGCTGGTGAGCAAGGCGGCGATATCGCGCTGCGCGGCTGTATCGGTAATATAGTAGAGCAGGCAGCAATCGCTCTCTTCGTAGGCCCACAGCGCGAATCGATCGGTGCGAGCAAGCTCTTCTTCGGGTAGCAGGGTGATTGTTTTTGTCCAGGTGAGGCCGTCGGGGAGTAGAGTCAGGCTTATTTCGTGCGCGCCCGCCTCCAGCCCCGCGGTGTCCCACACCCAGAAGAGAGTGGCCTGTTGCCGCCCGCCAATCCCGAAGGACGTAAAATCTGCCTCACCGAGAATTTCTCCACTTTCATCCGCCACCTGCAACGAATATTGCCCGCCAATTATGGCGCTGTCGGGGACGATAATTTCCAAACTGATATGATCGCCTGTATATAAATTGCCGTCGGGATGCGTGCGTATACTGAACGCGTCAATATCTGGCAATTGCAGGGTGGGCGTTGGCGACGGAGTGGTGGTAGGCGACGGCTGGGGGGTAACAGTGAAGGTGGGCGTGGGGGGGAGTGGTGTTGGTGTAGGCGGCGCGAAGAAACGACTGCCACAAGCTGCCAGCAGCCAACTTAACCCGATGATGAGCCAAAAATGCTTTCGCATGGTGGTTATTATACCTTTGCCGTAGATAATCCGGCTGGTACAATGGCGCCATTTCATCCAATATTTATCATTATCCAGTTGGAGGTAACTACTATGTCACCGATGTTTGTTCCTGGCCCCGTGGATGTGGATCCCGAGGTGCTTGCTGCTCAAACCAAACCCATGCTGCCCCATCGCAGTAAAGAATATGAGGCTGTTTTTCATAGCGCCGAAAACAAGGCCCGCAAACTGTTTGGTACCCAAAAGCGTGTGCTGATTAGCGCGTCTTCAGGCACCGGATTGCAAGAAGCCGCGGTGCGCAACTTTGCCAACCATACTGTATTGGGCTGCACCAATGGCGCATTTGGCGACCGTTGGTGTCAGGTGGGGGAAGATAATGGCAAGCAGGTGGATCGTTTGTCTGCTGAGTGGGGCCAGCCGGTAACGCCCGGAGCGGTTGCCGCGGCTTTGCAGCAAAAAAAATACGAAATTTTAACCGTCGTGCATAACGAAACTTCTACCGGATTGCAAAACCCGGTAGCGGAAATCGCCGCCGCGGCGCGCGAGATCAGCCCGGAGACGTTGATCTGCGTGGATGCGGTCTCGTCCCTGGGGGGGGCGCCGATCGAGATGGATGCCTGGGGTCTGGATTTTGTGTTGACATCCTCGCAAAAAGCGTTGGCTTTGCCCCCGGGGTTGGCTCTGGGCGCCATCTCCGACCGGGCATTGGAGCGCGCCGCCAGCGTGGAAAACCGCGGCTGGTATTTTGATCTGGTGCGGTTGGAAAAATCGCGCCTGAAAAACTCCACCCCGGCGACTTCGGCCGTTTCGCTGGTGTACGCGCTGGATCATCAGCTAGACCGTATTCTTGCTGAGGGGCTGGAGAATTGCTTTGCCCGCAATCAAGCAATGGCCGAGCGAATTTATGCCTGGGCGCTGGAGCGCGGCTTTGGCTTGTTTACGGCTGAAGGTTATCGCTCGCGCACGGTGACTACGGTAGAGAATTTACTCGAGATTGATGTTGCCGCGCTAAACGCCTTTTTGCTGGAGCGCGGGATGCGCATTGCCAACGGTTACGGCACACTGAAGAATAAAACCTTCCGCATTGCGCACATGGGCGAGTTGACGATGAGCGATATCAACGCGTTGTTGAGCGCGATTGACAAATTTATGGGTGTGTAGCATTGAAAGATACGAGGCATGAGATAGGAGTTAAATGATAAGCTGCTCCTGACTCCTATTTCATATATCTCTGGGAATAAGCGCCGTGCGAAATTACCGACAACAGTTTCGTATGATTGGGGGTCTGCTGATCGCGTTGGTGTGGGGCGCGGTGGCGCTAATGGCGTCGCGTTCCGAAGATGCGGTTCTGGCACAAGATCTTCCAACGGCCACGCCAAGACCTACGGATGTGTGGTTCGGTTTATTGCAGCAATCACCCTATCCACATACCACGCCGCTGCCAGATGCCGAGTGGAGCGCCATTGACGGGACGTATGCCATGCTTGATCCTTCCGAGCCGCAGTGGTGGGCCTGCCGTCGCTGCGCTGATTATCGTCCGGCTGGGGGTGTCTGGAAGTTGCAGTTCGACCGCGGCGTGATGCGCATTTATTACGATGTCACTGGCTGGTATAGTATGGCATCGTATCGCATTGAGGGGGAACAGCTTTTGATTTTCAATGACCCCTATTGCCCTGAGGATGTGGGGGAATACACCTGGAAATTGGAAGATCGCTGGAATCTGGATAAGCGCAGTTTAGTGTTGACGGTGGTAGATGATACCTGTTCGATTCGCTTGAGAGGGCAAAATTTGAGCCGCGCCGATTGGCTCTCATGTATGCCGCCCAATGTTATGACCGGGGCCAGCGATCATTGGCACAAACCGCCCGGTTGCGAAGCGAACCCCGTACCTGATGTAACTATTGACCCCGATGAGTTAATGGTGCGGGTGAATATTTACCCCGGCTATGCGCGCCATTATGCAACCCCGCCGGATTTTTATGCTGATGCCAATGGCGATGGACGCCCTGCTCCAGAGGGAGTGGTTATAACCCGCAGTGATAATAGTATTCCGTATGGATTAAGTCGTGTATTATGGGGCACAGGCAGTTGGGTGCAGACAGCTACAACACTACCATTGAATGCAATCGGCGTGCAAATTTACGGCGCTCAGACAATTGGCTGGGCGCGCGTGCTTTTTGATGATACTGAAATCTGGCGCGGCGATACGGCTGAAATTGGCTCACAGTTGGGGTATTTTGGCGGGTATATCGAAGTTTCTGGTTTTCCTCCGGGCGCACACGTGTTGCGCGTTGAAAGCCTGGGCTTCGATTATCATCCCGTAACGGTGGCGTTCTTCGGGTTTAGCCTACAGAATGGTGTTTCTGTGGGGGGAGAATAGTTGGCAGGTCGCTGACGGCGTTAATTGTGGTGCAGTCGGCTTCGGGGAAAATACTGTGTGGGTCTATGAGAATGGGGTATAGGCCAGCGCGCCGTGCGGCAATAATATCGGCGTAATAATTGTCTCCAATGTAGATGATGTTTTCGGGCTGGCTTTGGGTGATTTCAAAGGCGCGCTCGAAGATGGCCGGGTCGGGTTTCCAGGTATTGACTTCGGCGGCCACGTAGGCAAAATCCAGGTAGGGGAGCAGGCCGAGTTCTTCGCATTCTTGTTGGCAAGGATTTGAACGGTTCGAGACCAGGCCAATTGTGTAACCTTCGGTGCGTAATTGCTTCAGGGTTTCCAGGTCTGCGGGGCGCACGATGCTCTGGGGGGTGAATTCAGTCTCCATGCGATGAGCCAACTTGGGGCCAAGTTCCGTTGCATCCTTTTCTTTTATGCCGAGCGCTTCGAGATAGCGAGCGGCATAATTTCTCCAGAAGTCCCGATCTAAATGGCGATCAAATTTCTTAACATCTTCCACCAGTTCCGGAGATTGTGCCCAATAGTAGTGTGCCCATTGTGCGCCCTTGCGACGGCATTCGGAGGTAGTGGGGAGGCCGAGTTCGATGGCGAAGTTGAACATGGTTTCGTCGGCGTTGGGGACGTTGTGGCGCAAGGTTCCGTCGAGATCGAAGATGATGGTTTCGATGTTTTGGGGGAGCATTCAGCCTCCGATATAGGACATTTCAACTTTGGGCAGGTTTGATGTAGCGGTTGAGCGCGCTTCGGAGTAGTTGTCGGTGCGTGCCTGCCAGATGGTGGCGATGTGCTGATGTAATTCGTTGTCGGATGCACCATCACGCAGCAGGGCGCGCAGATCATGACCGCGGGTGCCGAACAGGCAGGTGAAGAGTTCGCCTTTGGCCGAGAAGCGCAGGCGGGTGCAGTTGCCGCAGAAGGGCTGCGTGACGGAGGCAATGATGCCGATTTCACCCCCGCCATCGGTGTAGCGCCAGCGGTTGGCGACTTCGCCGCGATAGTTGGCTTCGAGCAGCTCGATGGGCATTTGGCTATTGATCGTTTCGGCGATCTCTTTTGCAGAGACAACTTGATCCATGCGCCAGCCGTTGGTCGAGCCAACATCCATGAATTCGATAAAACGTAAAATATGCCCGCTGCCGTGGAAGTAGCGCGCCATGGGAAGGATGTCTTTGTTGTTGACGCCACGCTTGACGACCATGTTGATTTTCAGCGGGGTCAGCCCGGCTTCTTCGGCAGCGGTGATGCCATCGAGTACGGTTTGAACCGGGACGTTGACATCGTTCATTTGTTTGAAGGTTGCATTGTCGAGCGCATCGAGGCTGACGGTTATGCGGTGTAGCCCGGCGTTTTTAAGTATTTGGGCTTTGCGCGCCAATAGCGTGCCATTGGTGGTCATGGCGATTTCAATATTGGGAAGGGCAGCCAGCATCTCGATGAGAGCTTCAACTTCACGTCGCAACAAAGGTTCGCCGCCCGTCAGCCGGATTTTGCGCACGCCAAGATTTGCCAGTATTCGCGCCAGGCGGGTAATCTCTTCGAATGTAAGTAAGTCGTCTTTCGGTAGAAAAATATGGTCGCGCCCAAAAACTTCTTTGGGCATGCAATATGCACAACGAAAATTACAGCGATCTGTGACTGAGATGCGCAGATCGTGCAGCGGGCGTTGATATGAGTCGGTAATTGGCACAATTAAATCCTTGATGGGGCTACATTAAAATTTTTGCGCAAGGGGCAAGAAAATTTATCACAAAGTCGCAAAGAGTGGCAAATTCTCGTTTTATTTTGCTTTGTGTCTTTGAGCACTGGTGGTGAAAATCCTGCGGGTGTGTTCGAGAAACTAATGAAAGATGTTAATCAATACAATTGTTTCATTGCCCAGTGGATTGGTACTGATGGTCACTGTGGCTTTCTCGGAGCCGCCTTCGTAAGCTAGAACCGCGTAACTTGGAGATGATGTTGAGTCGTTTTCATTTGCCGACCAGCCATACGCGGGCATTTGGGCTGTATAGAAATCAACTACACTTTGGAAACCCATGGGTGTGGTATAGGATACCAAATTGGCATTGCCGAAAAAATTATTGAGTTCATCATTCACCAGCGGAATATTATCCGGGGCTTCACCGTAGGCTCCCTGCGTGATGACGACACTCAAAGTTGCCACGGCATCGGCGCTGTCTCCTGGTATTTCGGTGACAGCCGCCTGTACTGTAGAAAGCAAACCACTTTCTTCGGCCAGTGTTGCCAGCGCTTCGGCGGTTTGTATCATGCCGCTGCCTTCAACCTGGGTCATAAATTCTTGTCCGGCGGTTGCCAGGGCTGCTGCGGTTTTTGCGGCGCTTTCAACCTGACCCGCTTTTTCAGCGATATCGCCGATTGCATTGCATGAAAGGGCCAGTAACGCGGCGAAAACAAGCAAAAAAAGCCATCCATAACGGTATTTGTTCATTTCCAACTCTCCTGATGAAATGATTCCATCTAGTTTTACCACAATTTAGCGGCTTGGTTGCAACTTGCTGATAGATCGTGCGTATATTATTCCATCAAAAAAGATACAGTTTATGGAACGATACCGGGAATTAGGCATGAAACATCGCTCACGCACCTAATTCTTGGGCGAAGGAGGCAATACTATGGGTTTAATTGAATTCATTGTGGGGATTGTTACAGGAATATTGGGCCTGGTTTTTGGTTTGATTGGCGCAATTCTGGGTATTGTAGGTGGGATTATTGGCCTGGTGTTGGCGATCGTCATTGGGGTGGTACTGCTGGTCGTCGGGCTGGTACTGATCCCACTGCTCCTGCCAATCTTGATCCTGATTTGGATCTTTTAGTATTCGTAGAACGTTCACTACCGTTTCTCAGCATAATCCCATTTATAATGTGGAATGTTGGTTGGCTTGAAAATAAAAAGAGAGTGGAGCGTTTTGCGCTCCACTCTCTTTTTATATCCACTTTACGAAATGTATCCAACAGCGTTGATCGGCGTGGCGATAGGCACTCCCTAGGCAATCTCAAGCGCTATGATTTTGCCCAAACCTTCCAGACCTTCCAGCCCACGGAATCGGGCTTTGGTACCATCATAGCGCTTGACGGTGAAGTCCCAATTGACGGGTCTACGGCCTCTGCCATAAATGGGCAAAACCTGAAGATCGACAATCTCGTCCCAGGGGAAGGCGGTGTTGCCGCGCCATGTGGCGATAACAATGCCGTGTTCATACAGGTCTACGCGATGTTTTTTGTGTGTATAGTAGAGCGCGCTGAGAATTATAGTCAGCAGAAAAAATATCGTTGCCAGGATAGCAGCGATAAAGATGGCATCCTGACGGTAACGATCGCTCAAAACTGTATTAGGTGGGCCGAGATATTTGCTAATCGCCGTGATAAATTCCAGCACACTCATCGTCGCACAGAAAATTGTGCTGCCAAGCATCACTTTGCCGGGGACCGGGCGCGGGAAATATGATTTGCGGAGCGTACCCAGAGGATGAGGTTCGTTCGGTAGGGTTGTCATAATGTTGGCTGCCTCATTGATCCATCGGTCCCCAGGTTGGCATGCCATCAAAAGCATCGTTTTGCGTCAGGCGCATCACATCACCGCTTTCATTGATAATTTCGATCTCTGACATCTCATCCAGGCCCACGCTGTATATGATGTAGTTGCTATCGGATGACCAACGCGGCCTGTATTCACCGACTTCACTATCGGTTATCCGGGTGAGATCCGTACCATCTGGGCGGATGATGAAGAGATCGTAGCTTTCAAACGGGTTGGCAGCAAAAACGATAAAGCGACCATTTACCGACCAGTCAGGCGTCAGCACATCGCCAAAATCTTCCGTTAATTTACCACTTTCGTTCGTTACGCCATAAATAACGTAAAGATCAAAAGCGCCTTGTGCATCGGTGATAAAAGCCAGGCTCTGAGATTCGGCATCGTGTGACCAGGTTGGCGCATAGATTGTGAAGCTTTCATCCACGAGTACGGCAGTTTGTTCAGAGCCATCGGCGTTCATTGTGTAAATCCCTGGTTTGCCACTTCGATCGGATACAAAGGTGATGAAATTGCTATCATCTGACCAAACTGGCGTTGAATCAAAACCCGAGTCATCCGTTAGCTGGATAACATCTGTTCCATCGGCTTTCATGCGGTAGATATCGAAATTGCCATTTCGGTCGGAAGCAAAGAGAATTTGTGTTCCGTCGGGCGAATAGGCTGGTTCTACATCGTAACCTGCGTTGTCCGTCAGTCGAGTGAGTTGGCTGCCGTCGGTGTTCATGCTGTAGATTTCCATATTGCCATCACGTTCGGAGACAAAAGCAACTTTTGCTTGAACAAACACATTCGGAACAGGCCCTCCCATTTTTACAAGCATGGCCTCAATCTCGGCTCTGTTTGGATCTTCGGGAACCAGTTGAAGGTAGCGGAATAAAGCGGATACCGCTTTCTCGGTCTGCCCCAATTCCTGGTAGATGATGCCTAAATCTGAATACGCGCCAGCCAGATTTGGGTCGAGTTTTATCGCCTGCTCATAATACGGTATGGAAGTTGCAAAGTCGCCCTGTTGAGCATAAGCCAGCCCCAAGTTGTAATGCGCCGTTTTATTCTGCGGATAAACTGTTATAGCTGTGGTCAGTTCGCTGATGGCTTGTTCGTAATCGCCCGAATTTAAGTAGGCACGCCCCAGATTATTGTGCGCCCACTTATGTTGCGGGTTAAGCTCAATCGCCGTTTGGAATGCAGCGATGGCATCTTCATTTTTGTCTTGCAAGATCAGCGCAATTCCCAGGCTGTTGATAGCCTCAGCATTCTGCGGGTTTTCCTGAATCACTTCCCGACATCGGGCTTCGCCCTGTACGGGCTGGATGAATGCCAGCGCAGCACACATGCCGCCGTTGGCGACCACGTTACCTGGATCGCTGGCCAGTACAGTTTCAAACAACTCGCTGGCCGGTTCATACAAGCTTAACTCAATATAAACCAGACCCAGATTATTCAGTGCATCGATGTTCTCGGGGTCCAATTCCAATGCAGCCTGGAAATCCGCCGCAGCCAGTTTCAGTTCGCCTTGCTCAACAAAATCCAGCCCGCGCTCGATATACTCCTCTGAGGTGAGTTGAGGCTCGTCCGTTTGGGCAGCCGCCATCGGCACGTCCCAAAAAGCCACCATCAAAAAAGCCAGAAATA
>JACKQG010005458.1_pt1 | contig 13976 bp, 9 predicted proteins | sample 8237621 | NCBI WGS metagenome assembly JACKQG01 (sample SAMN15677084, study PRJNA649215) | marine metagenome | biome: marine; feature: Black Sea; material: saline water; isolation source: suspended particulate matter (SPM) from the Black Sea western gyre | collected 2013-06-09/2013-06-10 | depth...
GTATTTGGGTTTTTATTTAGAAAGCCTAATTTGGTCCACATCCAAGAAAAAGGAATAGCTAAAAGCACAATGTAGAAAGGATTAATCGCATTTGTTTGTGAGGCATTCATTCCAACTAAATTAACACATTTGTCAGCCCATACTGTAAGGGAGCTTCCTGCCTGTTCAAAACATGCCCAGAAGATGGTGCAAAATACCGCAAGTATCATAATGGCAATAAGTCTATCTCCACTTTGATGATCTTTTTGTACCGCTTTAAAATCATAAATAATATATCCTACATAAAGTAGTACTCCAGCACCAACTACTGTTAGTACATTTCCTAAAATCTGTGATTGAGTGTCAAGTATAATAAGATAAGCAAAAACTGGAACAGCTAAAAATCCTAATCCATAAATAAGGTTAGTTATAGATAATCCAGCTATTTTTTTCCCAATATATTCAGTTGGTTGCAATCCCTTGTCTTCTAATACATTTGCATTTATTCCTTTCCAGAAAACAACTAAACCTGCTAGCATTCCAAATCCTGCTGCTCCGAACCCCCAATGCCATCCATAAACCTCTCCTAGATAACCGCAAAATAGTGGAGCAATCATGGCCCCTAAGTTAATACCCATATAAAAGATAGTAAAACCTCCATCTCTTTTTATATCACCTTCTTCATATAGGGAGCCAACAAGAGTAGAGATATTAGGTTTAAAGAAACCATTCCCCATAATTAAAAGTCCAAGGGCACCATAAAAGAAAAAGTCAGATGGAAAGGCCATAAAGAAATGACCAATAGCCATTAATATTCCTCCAAAAAGTATTGATTTTCGATAGCCAATGTATTTATCCGCTAAATAGCCTCCAATTAAAGGTGTTAGGTACACTAAAGATCCATAAGCAGCATAAATTCCATAAGCAACTTCTTCATTATTTTCTAGATGATTATAGTAATCTTTTATTAAATAAAGAGTAAGTAAGGCACGCATTCCATAAAATGAAAAGCGCTCCCACATCTCTGCAAAAAACAAATAAAAGAGTGCTTTTGGATGTCCTTTTTTATCCAAATAAGTTTTTGCAATAAATAAAATTAATACTGTAAAAAGGATGTAGCCAATAATTTGTACCATATTTTTTCAGGTTTTTTTATAAGTGCCGAAAATACAAAAATTCTTTTATAAATTATCTAAAATGAAATCTGTCATTTTTTGGTATAAATGCAATCGAGTATTTCCACCAGAAATTCCATGATTTTTATCAGTATAAATGAATGAATCAAACTGCTTATTTGCTTTAACAAGTGCCGAAATCATTTCCGCAGTATTTTGGACATGTACATTGTCATCTGCACTTCCATGTATTAATAAATAGTGTCCTTTTAGTTTTTCTACATGATTTATTGGAGAATTTTCATCATATCCTGTTGGGTTTTCTCTAGGCGTTTGCATGTAGCGTTCGGTATAGATATTATCGTAGAAACGCCAGTTAGTAACGGGTGCAACTGCTATAGCTAAAGAAAATATATCTGCTCCTTTGGTAATGGCAAGTGAAGACAGATATCCTCCATAACTCCAGCCCTGTATTCCAATTCTGCTGGGATCAATATAATCTAAAGAAGCAAAATATTTTGCAGCATTTATTTGATCTATAGTTTCGTATTTTCCTAGTTCTTTATAGGTCATCTTTTTAAATTCAGCTCCTTTTCCTCCTGTTCCTCTATTATCGACACAAGCTACAATATATCCTTTTTGAGAGAGCATTTGATGCCAATAATAATCATTCCATCCAAAAGAGTTGGTCACTTCTTGTGATCCTGGACCACCATAAACAAACATAAAAAGTGGATATTTTTTTGTTGGCTCAAAATTAGCTGGTTTAATTATCCAGGCATTAAGTTCTGCATCCTGGGTTTTAATTGTAAAAAATTCTTTTTCTGATAAATTGAATGCTTGCATTTTTGTGTTAAATTCAGCATTGTCTTCTAAAACTTTAAGTTGAGTCCCGTCTGCACTATGAAGGTTAAATTTTGGGGCTGAATTAGCTGTTGATAGAGAGTTCATATAGTATTTAAGTCCTTTGCTAAAAGATGCTGAGTTGGTTCCATCTTCAGTACTTAGTTTTCTTTTTTCATCATTTTCTAAACTTTGCACATAAAGAGAACGATTAATAGATCCATCTTCAGTTGAAGTGAAATAGATTTCCATTTTATCAGAATTAAACCCATGAAAATCGGTTACTTCCCAATTTCCTTTGGTTAATTGAAATTCAGAGCCATCAAAACCTTTTAAATAGATGTGATTAAATCCATCTTTTTCTGATGTCCAGATGAAATTGCCTTCAGGTAAGAAGGTAAGATTATCATGAATGTCAATGAAGTATTTATCTTTTTCTGTAAATAAGACTTTGTTGGAAGCATCCGTTGCATTAGCAACTATAAAATCCAATTGATTTTGATGACGATTCATTCCAAAAATCACTAATTCATTTGGATTATTTGTCCATTTAATTCTAGGAAAATATTCATAATCCTTTTCAGTATAAATAAAAGTATTCTTCTGATTTTTTAAGTTATAGAAATAGATTTTAACCACTGAATTATCTTCTCCTGCTTTTGGATATTTAAATACCTGTTGTGTTGGATAAAGCTCACCTTTAAATAAATCCATTGAGAATTCTTTAACATTGGTTTCGTCAAATTTATAATAGGCAAGATGCTCTCCATCTGGCGCCCACTCAAAAGAGCGAATGAGTGCAAATTCTTCTTCATATACCCAATCAGAAGCTCCATTGATAATATGATTTTTTTTACCATCAGTCGTGACTTGGGTTACTTCTTCACTGCTTGTATTTTTTATATACAGATTATTGTCTAAGACATAAGCAACCTTATCGCCTAGAGGCGAAAAAGTAGCATACATTACTTTATCATCAGTAAGTTTTTTAAGTTTATCCGTAAAAATATTATAGATGTAATAAACCGATTTGCTAGAGTAACGATAAATTCTTTCTGTTTCTGTTTCAAGTAATAATTGTTTTTCATCATCACTAAAAGTATAATTTGTGATTTTTGGAATTTTAAAGTCAGTACTTTTAAATAAAGTGCGTATTTTTTTTCCATTTTTGAACTGATATTTATTAATTTCTTGTCCAGCATCCGTTTTTTCCATTGTGGAATAGTGCTCGCCATCATTCATAGAATTAAATCCATCTATATAAGATGGGTAGAAGGTGTAGTTTTTCCATAAATCTTCTAATGTAATATCACGCTTTTGAGCAAAACTTGGAGTGATAAGTAAAAAGCAAAGTAAAAGTGTTAGTAATTTTTTCATCTTTATTTGTAAGTATAAATTAGCAGTTGCGAATTTAGTTAAATTTGTGCTTGTGGAATACAAGAAAATAAACATTGATGATTTAGCAGTTTTTAAACAAATTGTTGGTGTTGATTTTGTTTTTACTGATGAGGAAAAATTATTGGAGTATAGTCATGATGAAACGGAAGATTTTTCCTTTCCTCCAGAAGTAGTAGTTAAACCACTAACTACACAAGAGATTTCCGCAATTACAAAGTATTGCAATCAAAAAAGAATTACGATAACTGCTTGTGGAGCTCGTACAGGGCTTAGTGGAGGAAGTTTACCCATATTAGGTGGAGTTGCTCTAAGTTTAGAACGCCTAAATTCAATTTTAGAGATTGACGAGCGAAATTTACAAGCAACAGTTCAGCCTGGTGTTATCAATCAGGTATTTAGAGATGCAGTAGAGAAAAAAGGGCTTTTCTATCCACCTGATCCGGCAAGTAAAGGAAGTTGTTTTTTAGGTGGAAATCTTGCCGAAAATGCAGGAGGGCCAAAAGCTTTAAAGTATGGTGTTACCAAGGACTATGTATTGAATTTAGAAGTGGTTTTGCCCACTGGAGAAATTATATGGACAGGAGCCAATGTACTTAAAAATTCTACGGGCTATAATTTAACTCAACTTATGGTTGGAAGTGAGGGAACACTTGCAATTATTACAAAGATTGTATTCAAATTAATTCCCTTACCAACAAATAACATCACCATGCTAGTTCCTTTTTTATCATCTGAAAAAGCTTGTGAAGCAGTCTCTGCAGTTTTTCGTGCTGGGATTACCCCATCAGCATTAGAGTTTATGGAGAGAGATGCAATTGATTGGACTCTTAAATATTCTGATTTTGACATACAGATTGCTGATGAGGTTAAGGCACATCTTTTAGTGGAAGTTGATGGAAATGATATGGATTTACTCTATAAAGATTGCGAAAAAATTGCAGAAGTAATGATGGCATTTGACTGTGGAGAAATACTTTTAGCTGATAGTGAAAATCAAAAACAACAACTTTGGAAATTAAGACGAGCAATAGCAGAGGCCGTAAAAGCAAATTCGATTTATAAAGAGGAAGATACAGTTGTGCCAAGAGCTGAATTAGCAAATCTTTTAAAAGGAGTAAAAGAAATTGGGAATAGATATGGTTTTAAATCTGTTTGCTATGGACATGCTGGAGATGGAAATCTGCATGTAAATATTATAAAAGGAGAGATGAGTGATGATGATTGGAATAATAAACTCACCTTTGGAATTAGAGAGATATTTGAGCTCACTAAAAAATTAGGAGGTACAATTAGTGGTGAACACGGAATTGGCTTAGTCCAAAAACAGTATATGGATATAGTGCTTTCTCAAAAAAATATTGAAATCCAAAAGGGAATTAAAAAACTTTTTGATCCGAATCAAATACTAAATCCAGGAAAAATATTTTAATTGGCTATTAAAAATACAACCCTGCTATTCCGATTTTTTTTCTTCCTTTTTTTGTAACTTTTTCTTTTTTGTTTTCGTTTTAAATACCAACACAAATATTAAATAGCCTATACGCAACAGTTTTACTTTTTTATTAATTTTAAATTTTATTATTATGAAAAAGTCAATGCTGTTAGTTCTACTACTATCCCCAATTTTATTGTTTCCACAAAAAAGGAGTAAAGAATCTCAGGAATATAAAGATACAGTTGATGTATCCGAATTATTTACTGAGGATGGTAGAAGTTTGTTCTCAGGAGATATGATGCTTTCAGAACAAACTTTTTGTAATGGTAGGATGTGCGTGCGATTTCCGGTTGATAATTTTGACACATTAATATTCAAAGCAGTGTATGAAGAAAATTTTTTTACAGGTATTGCTGAAAACTATGAAAACGATACGCTTGTTGCTAGCTTTACTTTTCTTGAAGGAGAATTGATTCAAGCATTTACAACTTACACTGATGGGAGTTATTATGAAATACATTGCTTTCAAAATATGCTTCGTCATGGCAATTCTTTAGTGTTTTGGAGTGGAAAGTTAAGTCATAAGACTCATTATAAGAATGGTGTTGCTCACGGCCCTTCCTTTGCTTTTCAGGGTTGGCATGATTTTGGTTTCGGATACTTAAGAGTACATGGAGAATATAAATATGGTAAAAAAGATGGAGATTGGATATATTCATCTACTGATGATGTAAAACTTGATGACTTAGAAAAACAAGGAGAAATACAATGGATAGAGAAGTATGAAGATGGTACACTCCAATATACTAACAAATCATTTTAATAAAAATATTATGATTAACAAAATAACAGCATTAACGGCCATACTAACTTTTCTTATTTCACTTCCAGTATATTCTCAATATAACAAGGAAGATCAATGGACAAAACAAGAATGGAGAGAAGCTAATACTGCTCGTTTTCACTTTTATATGAGTAAAAGAGTAAGAGAGTCTATTCGCTTTCATAATTTAGCTCGTATGTATCCAGATAAATTTTCGGAGGTGTATTTGGATTCTTTAGACAATTCAAAAGATGTTAGTGTTTTAAGGAAAGCTCTTAAAATATCTACACCAATGCAAAAATTAAAACCAAGTGTAAATTTATATTTGTCATCTCAAATCCATTCTGTTTACTCTGGAATATCTGGTCATACAGGTCATGCTTTATTCCTTCCGAGAATGATATTCTTCAACCGTAGTTTTCAGGGTACTGGAGAAAACTGTGCGTATGGATCTTATCATCCTTTAGATGTAAGCGTGGGTTTATTACTTAGCCCTGGGCATAGAAAAAATATCTTATCTGAGAATTTTTCTAGGGTAGGAGGCTCACGATTTTTCCATTCGGGATATGGGACTAATACCGTTTTTAATTACGCTCCTGCAAACTGGATAGATTTTAGCACACGAATAAAACCAGACAAACAAGATATTGGTATTATTTTAGGTACATCCAACTCTTTTAATAAACTAATGTTAGATGTAGGAATAGCTTATCATGCCAGACATCAAGAATTTAAGGAATATATGTTAGAATTAAAATATCATAAAGGAGTAGTAAATCATAATACTGATGGACTTTCATTAACAGTCGCAACTGGCAATTTTTTTGGGGTAGGAATGATCCATTCTGGTGTAAAGAGTTCTGTTTTTATTAATGATGGCAGTACTTCTTTATATGTTACTCCGGAGATTAATATAGCACTTAATATCAAGTTCTTTATAAAAAGAGGTTCTTATGGGTTTTCTTCTTCTAAAGATGTTGTTTCTATGTACCGTTTAAGTTATGGATACAATATGCCTGTTTTAGGAGATAAGAATATAAATATTAGTAAGCACAATATTGGTTTAAGTAAATATATAAATTTAGTAACAAGAAACAATTAAGTTTGTTGTAGTAGATTGATTAGCAGTGCAAAAAGTGTTGTGCTCTAATCAAATACTAAATCCAGGAAAAATATTTTAATTGGCTATTAAAAATCCAAGCCTCCTAGATTAAAATAGAGATTAAATCGCAACACGTTTTTATAATCACCAAAATCAACTACACCTTCTTCTGTAATTAAAGGGAAATAAAGTTGTAGTCCTGCATTAAAACCAGGTATATTTATGTTTGGATTGAATGTAAGTCCTCCGCCATAGGCAAAATCAGCACCATTTGTTCCTAATTCTGTATACGCTTTTAGAAATTTTAAAAGATTGTAATCCATATAAGTTGATGCAAGAAATTGACTGGAATTCAAAGAATCATTTGTAAAATGCTTTAAGCCTCCTTCTCGAACAAAAAATTGTTGTTGGTATGGTAAATTGTGACTCGTGCTATTTTCTCTAGAAAAAACCCTTTCTGAGAACATGTAATCATCTGATCCGTTCCAAGCACTCATTTTTAAATTATATCTATCAACCTCTGTATTTACATAACCTAGATAGGCTCTAATATTTATTTTTTTCTTCTGATTTATATCCTTTCTTAGATTCATAATGAGCTGAACTTTACTATACTCTTTTCCTTTCTCTATTGTGGTATGTAAAGAGTAAGGATTTAAAGTTCTAGCATTTGAATAGATATATTTACCATTAATAAATCCAAGTGTTTCATCCTCTTTTTCTAAATAGACATAAGATGCCGAAAAATAATTATCTATTGGGCTTCTTAAGGATTTTTTCTGCAACTTAATATCTAGACTAGGCACAATACGGGTGTATTCTTTTTCATAATCATATAAATATTGTCTGGCATCAACACTTAATTTTATAGCGTTAAATTTAGTGACTTGGCTGTATTTTGTAAAAGAAAGATTTATTTCACCACTAAGATCTTTTGTTCCATTACTGAATAATGGACTGATTTTATAAGCAAACCCAGCTTTTGGTAAAAACTGATTAAAAATTTTCAATCCATATGAATGCTTGTTGCAAATATTATAATTCATTATAGGAGAAAAGAAAATTTGTGTTTTTTCAGGATGGTATAAACTTCCAATAATTTGAGCTTTTAGGGGTTCAATTTTTCTAAAAATTCCTTTTGTTCTCAAAATATTATTATTCCGATTTGTCTCAGGCATATCCCCATTATAATCAATACGGATATGGTCGTAATCACCATTAAAATAAGGGACAATTTTCTTTCCATTAAATCCTTCAACCCAAAGTGGATTTATACTTTTCCCGTCTTTAACGCCACTAACAATTACAGGTCCATTAATCTCACCTGTATTTTCTAGTTTGAGTAGCAAATTTGTTGCTTCTTTTTTCATACCAGTAATAGCGTAATCTAATTGTTTGGTTGTTTTTATTACATCATCAAAGAACCAAGCTAGATTTTTACCACTCACCTCTTCAAATACAACTCTTAGATCTTGTGGTTGAGGATGTTTGAATTTCCATCTTTCAAAATAAGTTTGCATGCATTTATCCATCATTTCCTCTCCTAGATAGGCCATTAAATAATCAAATACTATGGCTGTTTTAGAATAAACAATTCCTCCATAGTTCATATTAGTATATTTTTCTGATTGCAGTTCAATGGGCTGGTCTTTTCCTGTCCAGGCATTCATGAAATATATTAATTCATTAATCATTTGCTTATTGGTATAATTTTCTAAATCTAGAGTCTTTGTTATAAATTTAGGCAAATTATCGTTTAGCATATTGTATTCTGGATATTTTAACCTCATATATCTTAGTTCATTAAAAGAATTAATACCCTCATCTAACCAAGGATGATCTCTTTCGTTACTCCCAAGCATCCCATAAAACCAGTTGTGACCTACTTCATGCATAATAACTACTTCTAAGAATTTTGCATTTCCACTTTCTCCTATAACAGTAACATTTGGATATTCCATTCCCCCACCTGCTGCAATTGTACCATCTACTGCGCTGCAATGTTTATACGGGTAATCGCCATTCCAAAGAGAGTAGAAATAAACAGCATCATGCATGTATTCTATGGAGTTTTTCCAAAGATTTGCCTCATTGTTGGTAAATAGTGTCCAAAGGGTAACTTTAGCTTTAGATTTTGGTAGCTCAACTTCTCCCTTTAGTACATGATATCGTTTATCAGCAAACCAGCCAAAATCGTGTACATCCTTTTGAATGTATCTTAAAGTTTTAGTTTTTAAATCTGATGGAGGAAAACTCATATCATCAGAGAATTGAGTAATTGTATCTGTGATTTCAGCTAACGTATTTAATCTAGCAATCTCATCTTGATTCTGTAAATCGCCAGTAGCACCAACGGTATAGTTACTTGGCAAAGTAATACTAACATCAAAACTACCAAATTCAGAATAAAACTCTCCTTGAGTTAAATAAGGCATAGGATGCCAACCATCTTTATCATAAACTGCTGGTTTTGGATACCATTGCGTTATCATATAAGATTGTTCTACATGACCTAAACGAGAGAATTTTGCATTAGGAATTTTTACAAAAAATGGTGTGGAAATTCTTATTGATTGCCCCGCTTTTAAAGGTTTGTTTAGTATCAGTTTGCAAATATCAATGTGCTCAGGATGGTACTCCCATTCCACTTTTTCACCATTTACTTTAAAATCCAGCTCATTGATATAGCCTCTTTCTTTATCACTTGCAAAATGTAGTGAAGTACTCCCATTTTCTAGTTCTTGCTTTGCTAATGCTGTTGTATTATCTTTGTATGCATTAGGCCAAATATGAAACCAGATAAAACCCAAATCATCTGGTGAGTTGTTGAAATAATCAATATATGCGTTTGCTTTTAAAGTGTGATTCTCATCATCAAGCGCTACATCAATAGTGTAATTAACTTTTTGTTGAAAGTAATCTTGGGCTGATAAGTTGCTGCTTATAAGTATCAATAGTGCTAAAAATGTATTTTTCATATAATTTATAATAATAAATCAAAAATAACAAAAGTTCCAAAAATTACTGATGCGATTCCGTTTGTTGTAAAAAATGCCAGATTTACTTTGCTCAAATCATTGTGTTTTACTAAAGTATGTTGGTAAATTAACAATCCACAGAAAATAGAAAAACCTAGCCAGTACAATTTACCAAATTCTCCTAAAGTACCTGCAAAAGCTAAAATAAGAATACTTATTAAGTGTAAGACATTAGAAAGTTGTAATGCATTTTTTTTCCCCATAAATACAGGTATAGAATGTAATTTTTGGGTTTTATCAAATTGCTCATCTTGCAAAGAGTAAATAATATCAAAACCACTTACCCAAAAAAGTACAGCTGCCGAAAATAAGATAGGGATAAGCTCAAATTCACCGCTAACAGCTAAGTATGCTCCAATAGGAGAGAGTGCAAGCCCTAGGCCCAAAATTAAGTGACAAAGAGCTGTAAAGCGTTTGGTAAAACTGTAGCCTAAAATTACAATAAGGGCAATGGGCGATAAAGCAAAGCAGAGCGTATTGATTAGGTAAGTAGTTGTAATAAATAGCAAAGAGTTGATAATAACAAAAATCAAGGCATTTTGAGCAGTGATTGTGCCATTTGGTATTTCTCTAACTTTTGAAGTTCTTTCGTTTTCTTTATCAATATCTCTATCAATATAGCGATTGAATCCCATAGCTGCTGATCGAGCAAATACCATACAAAGCACTACATATAAGAGTTTAATCCATTCCATGTTGTATGATTTTGTTGCTAAGAAAAAACCAATAAATGCAAATGGCATTGCAAAAATGGTGTGGCTGAATTTTATTAAGGAAAGGTATTTATTCACTGGTGGTACTATCTTTTATAATGAGCCAATTATTGTCAAACTTTTTAAAGGTAAGTTTAAAACTCCCTTTTGGGTTGTCATTTTTTCGGCTAAGTTCCCATTTTCCATTTAAAGTTGCGATACTATCATTGGTAAAGTTCACATTTGATAATGTAAAGTAGAGTTTTCCCATTTTTTCTGCTGTTGGGTAAGCGTTTTTGTATCTATTACGGGTATTGTTCCATCCTTTGGTTATTCCATTTTCTGATGAAAATTCAAGATCTTCTGAATTCCAATAACCTTGCATAAAAGCATCAATATCTCCACTATTCCAAGCAATTTGTTGTTTGTGGAGTATTGATTTTATAGCAATAGTTTCAGCATTTTGGTTCATAGTATATGCAAAAATTAGGGGCAGTAAAAAAGCAAAGATTTGAGTCATAGTTGATGCATCAAAGCTAATAATTTTTATCTATTATATTTTACGATATTTGCAAACAATTATGAGTACTACAAAACCGTCCATACCAAAGGGAATGCGTGATTTTAATTCTGATGTAATGTTCAGACGAAATTACATTTTTGAAACTGTAAAAACAGCTTTCGAGTGCTATGGCTATGCCCCAATTGAAACCCCTGCTATGGAGAATATTGAAACTCTTACAGGAAAATATGGGGATGAAGGAGATCGGTTGATTTTTAAGGTGTTAAACTCTGGAGATTATCTTTCAAAAGCAGATTTAGATGCTGGTACTAGTTCAAAAGATTTAACAAAACAGATTTCTGAAAAGGCATTAAGATATGATTTAACAGTTCCTTTTGCTCGTTTTGTGGTTCAAAATAGAAATGAGCTCACTTTTCCTTTTAAGCGCTATCAAATGCAAAATGTTTGGCGTGCCGATCGGCCTCAAAAAGGAAGGTACAGAGAATTCTTTCAATGTGATGCAGATGTAATTGGTACTGATTCTTTGCTTTGTGAAGTGGAGCTGGTGCAGCTTTATGATGCTGTTTTTTCTCGACTTAAAATACCTAATGTTTCTATTTGTATCAACAACCGAAAAGTGTTGAGTGGTATGGTTGAGCTTATGGGTGCAGCAGATTTATTCGATACTGTTGTAATCATACTGGATAAATTAAGTGCAATTGGGCTGGATAAAGTAAAAGAGGAGTTACTTTTAAAAGGAGTAAAATCTGAAGCGCTCTCGATTTTAGATACTTTTTTAAACACTAAAAATGTTGCCGATTTAAGCTCACTTTTACAAAAATCCGATATTGGAAAAAAAGGGTTGAAAGAATTGCAATTTGTAATGGATAGTATTGCAAAATTAGGATTGCAATCTGCTAATTTGGTTTTTGATATCACTCTAGCCAGAGGGCTTGATTATTATACAGGTTGTATTTTGGAAGTAAAAGCAAATGATGTCCAAATTGGCTCCATTGGAGGAGGAGGAAGGTATGATGATTTAACTTCTAATTTTGGATTAAAAGATATCTCAGGCGTAGGAATTTCATTTGGGATTGATAGAATTTATTTAGTAATGGAAGAATTGGGTTTGTTCCCAAAAGATATTGGGCTTAGTACTCAAGTTATGTTTACCAACTTTGGAATAGAAGAAGCCAATTATTGTTTGCCTTTATTACAACAATTAAGAGCAAGTGGTATTCGTTCAGAACTATATCCAAGTTCAGATAAAATGAAAAAGCAGATGAATTATGCCAATAACAAAGGTGTTCTCTTTGTAATTTTAGTGGGTAAAGATGAAATGAAATCCGGTGTTTTAACGGTAAAAGATATGAATACTGGGGAGCAATCGAGCTTAAAAATTAGTGAATTAATCAAGCAACTTTCTTAAAAATGGCTAAAGCATTTAAAATAGGAGATCAGGCTTTAACGATTTCAATGATTAGTGAAATTATAAAAGAAAATACGGCTATCGTTTTAGCTATAAGCGCCAAAAAGAAGATTAAAGATTGCCGTAAGTATTTAGATGATAAAATGGCAAAATCATCAGCTCCAATTTATGGTATAAATACCGGTTTTGGATCGCTTTGTAATCATAAAATATCAAAGAAAGATTTAGGAAAATTGCAAAGAAACTTAGTACTTTCTCATTCTTGTGGTACAGGAGATAAAGTGCCCAATGAAGTGGTTAAAATCATGCTACTTTTAAAAGTGCAATCACTCTCTTTTGGACATTCGGGAGTACAATTAAAAACTGTGGAGCGTTTGGTAGAAATGTTCAATAAAAATATTTTACCAGTAGTTTTTCAGCAAGGAAGCTTAGGGGCAAGTGGTGATTTAGCACCTTTGGCTCATTTGTCTTTACCACTTTTAGCACAAGGGAGAGTTGTAGTTGATGGCAAAGAAGTGGCAACAAAATCCATTATGAAAGCCAATAATTGGGAGGCCATTGAATTGCAATCCAAAGAAGGCTTGGCACTACTTAATGGGACTCAATTTATGAGTGCTTATGGGGTTTGGAGTTTGATAAAAGCTCAAAAACTTTCTTATATGGCTGATATGATTGGGGCTATTTCTTTAGAAGCTTTTGATGGCAGAAACGAATGTTTTGAGGAGTTGCTTCATATCATTCGCCCACATAAAGGCCAGGTACAAACTGCTGAAAATATGCGTGATTTCTTAGATGGAAGTGAGATTCAAAAAGCAGAGAAAGAGCAGGTGCAGGATCCTTATTCTTTCAGATGTATTCCTCAAGTGCATGGGGCTACAAAAGATGTTATTACTCACGTTAAAAGCATTTTTACAACCGAAATAAATTCAGTTACGGATAATCCTACCATTTTTGTTAAAGAAGATAAAATTATATCAGGAGGTAATTTTCACGGACAGCCACTTGCAATGGCTATGGATTATTTGGCCATTGGGCTTGCCGAATTAGGTTCTATTTCGGAAAGAAGAACCTTTCAACTTTTATCAGGCCAAAGAGGATTGCCCCCATTTTTAGCAGCTGAGCCAGGGCTTAATTCAGGCTTGATGATTCCACAATATACAGCAGCTAGTATAGTGAGCCAGAACAAGCAATTGTGTACTCCAGCCTCAGTGGATTCAATAGTTTCATCAAATGGACAAGAAGATCATGTAAGTATGGGTGCAAATGGGGCTACCAAATTATTTAAAGTAGTAGAAAATATCCAGAGCATTTTAGCCATTGAACTTTTAACTGCTACTCAAGCTTTGGCTTTTAGAAATAAAAGATCTTCTGATTTTATTGAAAATATTTTGGATATTTACAGAGATGAGGTTGCTTTTTTAGCCAGCGACAGGCTTTTGCATAACGATATAGAAAATTCCATTGCTTTCTTAGACCATTTATCGGTAGATGAGAAACTTCTTTAATTAGAAAAAGCGTATTCTAAGATATTTGCTCCCATTTGCAGGGCTTTTAGCCGGATTTGTTCACTGTCATTATGTACTTCTGCATCTTCCCAACCATCACCAATATCTGATTCAA
>JACKQG010005459.1_pt1 | contig 13975 bp, 6 predicted proteins | sample 8237621 | NCBI WGS metagenome assembly JACKQG01 (sample SAMN15677084, study PRJNA649215) | marine metagenome | biome: marine; feature: Black Sea; material: saline water; isolation source: suspended particulate matter (SPM) from the Black Sea western gyre | collected 2013-06-09/2013-06-10 | depth...
CGGCAATCAGGTACTGATCTCTGCCGACGTTGATCTCGGACGCGACGAGCAAGGTATCCGCTACGCGCTGTACGTCCTTTGTCATACGGTGACGACCAAATCGGGCGAGAGCCCTGGGATGAGCGATGCAAGCGGCAAGCGGGTGATCTCGGGAATCCCCGTTTACGGTCGCAAGAAGGTGATGCGACCACGAGACTATCGGGACAACTTCAACGTCCAGGCGACTTTTGGCTTGGACCTGCTGCGAGAAATCCTGCTTCAAGACGACGCCATTGTCATCCCCCACGACCAATTGGAGGCGGACGGCTTCGCCGTCGACCACTTCACTTCGCGACGTTGGCCTCATGTTCGACGCGAAGCAGACGACGGCCGTGTATGGACAACGGCACCAAAACCCGGCTCCTACCATGTCGGCTTCATGATGGACGACGACGGGAATGACGAGCGAGTCGCTTTCTACGTCGACAACCAATTCCGCGGCATCGCCGTGTCGAATCAAGACAACAACCGGACTTGGCTCTATTGGCTGGACAGCCCAGTGGAGTTTCGCGGCGGCGAACGAGTCGAACTGCGTGCGGTGGGCGCAAGCGGCAAGCACGGTATTTCGAATCTACTCTTCTTGAATCGTCCGCCTGAGGTTCGCAAGATTCGCTACGCCGTCGAGAATCTGACGTCCTTTGCTGACTTCAACAACCCAGGACGCGTCACCGTGTCGTGGACCACCACCTGGCCCTGCCCGACACGCTTCGAGTACGGCAAGGACGCCGCGTACGGCGCGAAGGTCGAGACAGAAGGCAATTGTCTTGTGCACCGCGTCGTGTTGGACGGTCTCGATCCCGATACCGAGTATCACGGCCGGGCAGTCGGCGCGACTCGCAACGGTTCGCCGTACCATGGCGATGACTTTGCTTTCCGGGCGTCACCATCGGCCGGTCCGGAGACTCGTCCGGATGTCGGCGTTGTTCCCATCTTTGTCCAGAACCCACACTCCTTTTCCGTGGACAACTGGCCCGTGACGACGGGGATACCGTTCCCACGCGGACAGTTGGGTTCACTGGAACACGTCCGATTGATGTCCGATGGCTGTGAAATTCCAGCGCAAGTGCGTTTGACCGCGCGCTGGCCGGACGGAAGTGTCAAGTGGCTACTCGTCACCTTCCAGGCCGCTGTGACGGCCGACGCACGAGGCGAGTACCAGTTGGAATTCGGACGGGATGTTCGTCGCGCGAAGCCGCAACGACCGTTGACGGTGACAGAAAACGACCGCGGCGTGGCCATTGATACGGGCGTTGTCCGTTTTCGACTCGATTCGCACGGCAATCTAAGTGATTTCACAACCGCCGAACGCCAACTCCTGCCCACTGGTGCCTTTTGCGATACGCGTGCCGTTGATACCAACGGTGTTAGCTTCGGCACTGCCGGCGGTATTGCCGAAGTTTCAATCGAAGAGGCCGGGCCCCTTCGCGTCGTTGTGAAGGTGGTTTCACAACTGACTGGTCCCGACGGCGAGCATTTGATGCGCGTCGAGAAGCGAATTGAGGCTTACCAAGGGACGGCCCATATCCGAATTCACCATGCACTGGTCGTGGATCAGCCCGATAAGTTCACGGAATTCGGCAAGCTATCATACCGGATCCCACTGGCGGGAAAGGACTGCACCTGGAGAGTGGCTACGACGGGCGGCGAAACGATGCAACTGGACGCGTCACGGCCGATTGCTCATCAGAGATTCGACGATGAATTCGTGATCGAGAGTGGAGACGGGGAATCAGTCTCCAAGGGCCGCATCATCGGTTCGATTCTCGCCGATGAGCCAGACGGATGTGCTGTAGCAGTACGCGACTTCTGGCAGAATTACCCAAAGGCGTTTTCGCTCGACAACGGCGCTCTTCACATCGAGTTGTGCCCTGATTTCGACGAGGGTTTGTATGACCAGTTCCCGTTCGAGAAGCAGGGCCATCAGCTTTACTACTATCTGCTCGGCGGCCGCTATCGGTTGAAGCGAGGCATGTCCAAGACACACGAGATGTTGCTCTGCTTCGAGCCGGACGACCGCCGGTCGCAGGTGTGTGAGTTGTTCCAGCGACCGTTGCTGGCCACGGCGGAACCTAAGTGGTACTGCGATAGCAAAGCCTTCTACGACGTGGCGCCACGCGACACGGAGCGATTCAGGCTGTACGAAGAGGCGATTGATAGAAACCTTGCAGCGTATGCCGACCGCCGCGAACGCCAGCACGATTTTGGAATGCTGAACTACGGCGACTGGTACGGCGAACGCGGAACGAATTGGGGCAACATCGAATACGACACCCAGCACGCGTTCTTTCTGGAATACATCCGATCGGGCAATCCCGATGCGTTTGTCCTGGGCGAAGCAACCGAGTTGCACAACCGTGACATCGACACGGTTCACTGGAGCGAAGATCCTCGAGATATCGGCGCGGTCTACGTCCACCAGATGTGCCACGTGGGCGACTACTACGACAAGCCGGTGCCGGGGAGCTTGGGATATCCCCGCGGCGGCTACACGGTCAGCCACGCTTGGACGGAAGGGCATTTCGAGCACTACTTCCTGACAGGCGACCGCCGATCGTACGAGACCGGTTGTGCCGTCGCGGATTTCTTCATTCGCAAGCAACTCGGCCGACCCTACGACTTTTCCACTTGCCGCACACCGGGTTGGCACCTGATCATGTTGGCCGCGGCCTATGCGGCCACGAACGATCCGTACTACTTGAACGCCGCGCGAGTCGTTGTGGATCGTGTCCTGGAAACCCAGGATACCAAACCGCGGCCGCTGCCCGCGTATCAGGCCGAAGGGCGGAAGCCGTTTCAAGTGGGCGGCTGGTCGCGGATGATGGTCCCGGGGCACTGTCAATGCGAGCCAAGGCACCGTGGTAACGCCGGGTTCATGGTCGCCGTGCTGCTGGCCGGATTGAAGTACTACCACGACGTCACGGGCGACGAGCGAGTGAAGCAGTCCATCATCCAAGGCGCCCACTACTTGCTGGACGAAACTTACTCGGACGAAGTCCACGGGTTCCGCTACACGTCCTGCCCGGAAACGACTTTCGGAGCAGGCGCGTCGCCGCTGATGGTCGAAGGGGTCGCACGTGCGCACCTATGGACACGTGACGAACGCTTCCGCCGAGTACTGACCGAGGCCCTCCCGCGATCGGCCGGCGGTAGCAGCTACGGCAAAGGGTTCTCGATGTACTACCGGATGGGGCCGCGTGTGTTGGCCGACCTCGACGCAAGCGGCATCATGCTGGACAAGGCGCCGGATCGTTAGGGCGTGGGGCGAACTGCCGGAAACGAACCACGAGACTGACGCTATTTCTTGAGTGGAACCGGAACGTCGTTTTCCCCTTCGTGAATCTCAATCTTGATATCGCTCGCCCCCTCGTCCCAATACTTATCTGGGACTGTCTGGTCAATGGTCTCCGGTTTCGGTTGCTCCCCCATGTCTTCGTCAGCTTTGGGGGCAAGATAGACCACGTAGGTTCCCACCGGCAGGGGGGCTTCGACCCGAAACGTTCCGTCGGATTGAATGTCCGCCGAGCCCGCTTGGCCCGTCTCAAGGCTGAGAAACACGACCGTCGCGTCCGCGTAAGGTGCGTCGTCCAGGGTCACCTTACCCTGCACTGTGCCCTCCGGGGTCGATTTGCCGCACCCAACAAACACGACGCTTGAGAGACTCGCTGCAACGACCACCAGCCACGGCAACCCTTTCATCTTCGACACGAAATCGATCATGAGATGTCCTTTCCAAGAAAACTCGCCTCGCACACCATTGTCTGAGACGCGCTAGAGTTCTTTGTGGGGAAACGGTTCCAGTCCAGCCTAATACTGGCCTATGGACTCGCCGTCGTAGCGGCACGCCAGCTTCTTGAGGGTGTCGAGGGCAATCGAATCGGTAACGAACCTTCCACTCCCATCGGTCAGCACAACCTGGATTCCCCCCGGGTGTTCCGAGTTGAGTATCGTGTTGTTGTGATACATCTGTTGAGCCCCATATGGAATTAGGGCGTTTGAGGTGACGTCCAAGTTGACGGCGAACCGCACCGCGGTGGTTCCTGCCCCCCAGAGATCCCCACAGCTTTGATCCATCGTTCGCGGATGCCGGGTACCATACCAACCACCGTAGTAGTTCGCCGTTATGTCCCGGGTGTTCACCAAACCGGACTGCTCTGCCACGATTATGGTATTGGAGCTGCCGTCTGTCGCGTCCTTGAACGAAAAACACTCATTTTTGGCCAGCATCCCGCTGTTGGACGTCAAGCCGTACGAACAGTTCTTGGAGCCCCGGTTTGGATTTGGTCCGGGGACGGGACTCGCGGCCCCTTGGAGTCCCACATAGTGAACGTTCATCGCTAGTGTATTGTTTTGGCCCCCGATCGGTTTGATCACGCTTGAAGGACACATATACCCGTCGATGATCAAGTTCTTCAAGATGTCGTTGCCGTTCAGCGCGTTCGCGCCAGCGGCGCCGCCGGCCATGAAATGTACGGCCGGGTCAGAATCGAACCGCAACTCGTCGAAGACCGCCTTCTGCTCGATGAAGGGCAGGATAAGAGCCCGCCAGTTCGTTCCGCTGGACGGCCATTGTTGTCGGAGGTTGAACGCGCCCAACGGAAACGTCTTGTACGTGTCGTGGTAATTCTGCAACCCGATACCGATTTGCTTCAAGTTATTGGAGCACTCGGTACGACGCGCCGCCTCCCGCGCCGCCTGAATCGCCGGCAACAGAAGAGCGACCAAGATTCCAATAATGGCAATGACGACCAGTAGCTCAACGAGCGTGAAACCTCGCCTCCTGAGAACACGCGGACTCATAACTCGCTCCTTAATGATACGAATGAAGTTTCGATAGTTCAGTATCCAGACCCCGCCAAGCAATGGCAAAGCCCTATTCCACTACGGCCAGACTAACACAAAAGTTCGGGGAATAAAAGTGAAAAAGGTCCTCAACCGACAAGTTTGGCATGGTCGATGCATGTAGCGCTACCGACGTTAGTGGGGGTGGGGAGGCTCGTCAATGACGTATACGGCACAGAGCGTGTGATTAGAAGCGACCGACGTTCGTCGGCCGAAGTCATTCCCGCTGACACATCCAGGCTGGCGAGAGGCAGGACGATGAGCTCCGGTTAGTGTCCGCCACGCCAGCCGATAAGGGCTATCCAGCGTGCCAGACGCGGCACCCTCCAGCGGCATCTCGGCATCGACAGTCTGCGGTCACGGGGCGACGTCCATCGGCCCTGGCCCACCACCGGCTGCCCTCCTTCGCCCAAGTCTCGGCGGGATTCAATTCCAGCGCGATTTGGCACCATCCCCACGCTTCCACGCCCCGACCCATCGACTCCAGCTTGTAGGCGACCTTGCGCATCGGCTCGAGGCTGGTGTGTTCGCTATGAAACAATACGTCCTGCATTTGCTGCAAGTCGCGGAGTTGCTGGCCGCGGGCCAACAGAGGTCCGATGTCTTGCTGCTGCCCGGAAGCCGTCAGCAGTCGGCCCAGTTGATAGAGCGCCGCGCGATGGTCCGGGTCGCGGCGAAGTGTTTCCCAGTAGCAGCGAATGGCCACGCGCGGCTCGTCACGTTTCTGGGCCCACGCACCGCGGACCGCCCAGATCTCGGGATGTTCATCCGCCGTGCCGGGTAAACTGCCGTGCCACCGGTGGAACTCCGCCGCGTCACCTTCCTCGAGAAGGATCGTTCCGAGGCGAGCTTGGGCGTCGAGCAATCCGGGTGCAATGCGAACGGCCTCTTCGAGCAGAAGCTTGGCCTCGGGCGGCTTCAGTTTGAAGGTCGGCGACGCCGCGACCCCCAGCAGGATCGCCGGGTCGGTTCGATCCGAGACGTGGCACTCGCGGAGCAAATCCGGATCATTGATCGTTCCCATCGGCATGCCCAGCAGGGCGACATGGTCGACGTCTACCTCGCCGTGTCGAAAAAGCTGGATGACGAAAGGAACAGCCTGCCGGCGTCGGCCTTCGACGGCAAGCAGATGGGCGAGGTCCCGAATCGCTGGCATCGCATCCGGATCGTTCGTGACCGCCCTGCGGAAGCGGCGTTCCGCCTCGCTTGCCCGCCGCAGGTCTTCGAGCAGGATACGTCCGGCAAGATACAACCCGGCCGCTCCTTCGGCGCCGGAACCGTCCGGTATCTGGTCCAAGTACGCCACGGCCTCCTCGAATCGCGTTTGCCCTGCGGCGGCCTTGCCCAGGACCGTGAGCGCGGCAACCGATTGCTGGCGCTTCGCTAGGACCTGTTCGGCCAGGTCCTTCGCTCTGTCATAGTCTTGGCGGGAAAGAGCGAGTTGTGCCTCCGCCAAAAACTCCGCCGGACTCGTCGAAGCCTCCTTCGGGACCAGCCACCAAAACGTTGCGGCGGCCGCCACAACGAGGACAGCCCCGCCCCAAAGGAATCGTCTTGCGGCGCTGCGCCCTCGATTCGAGTTCGGCATGTGTTGCTGTGGTTTAGACATGGAGGAACAGAATCATGGCGCCGAGCGCGCCAGCGCTTCCCGCAGCCCTACTGTACGCTAAGGCGAATCGGCCCGGAACGGTCTTCGACAACGATAATCTCACAGTTCAGTGGAACCTCGGTAAAGGTCTGCCGGCTGCCCGAAGGCCAGCGGATCGACAGAGACTCGATCCGATCGGCTTGCCCCAACCCAAACACGACTCGCGGCTCGTTACTTGCATGGTATCCGCCGCCGGCCGTCAGTTGACGGACCAGCGTGCGGCCGTCGACGGTGACATGCAGTACGGCTCCGACGGCGTCCCTAGCCGATGCGGTGCCGCGCAAGTTCACGGCTAGATAGTTTCCGACTGGCTGCGTCGTGTTGGTTAATAGCGCGAGCGGCGCATCAAGATGTCCAATCACCACATCTTCTCGCCCGTCCTTATTCCAGTCCAATCGTGCGAGCGGTCGCCCCACGTATTCACCCTGGAAATACTCTCCCAACTTGCTGGCTTCTACCTCCTCGAATCGCTTATTGCCGAGGTTTCTAAAATACTGCGGCGGCATCCGGTACGGCGATCCCGCGGCGAGGTAATTTCCGACGTGTCCATTGGTGACGATGAGGTCCGGCCAGCCGTCAAGTTCCGCATCAATGAATTGCGTACCAAAGCCTAGACGGAACATGCTGGGATCGTGCAAGCCGGTTCGTTGTGTCGCGTCGGCGAACGCTCCGATTCCCTCTTGGACGTACAGAGTATTTGACTCCTGAATGAAATTCGTCACGTACAAGTCAAGCCTGCCGTCCGCATCCATATCGTCCACCGCCACGCCCATGCACGCTTCGCCGTTGCCGAACGAGTTCACTGCCAAACCGGAATACAGCCCTTCCTCAACGAATCTTGGTGCTTCTCCCAGATTGTTCTGCGAGCGAAAGAAGAAGTTCGAGACCGAATCGTTGGCGACAAACAGTTCGATTCGCCCGTTCATTTCGAAATCCGCTGCCACGATGCCCAACCCCTTGCCGTCGGCGACTTCGATCCCGGACGTTGATGTAACGTCGGCAAAACTGCCATCGCCGAGATTCAAATAAAGTCGATCCTGGGCGGGGGGAAAGCATTGCGGCATAAACGCTCCGCCGCCGGTCATTTCGTCCATGTTTTCAACGATGAAAACGTCTTCCCCCCCCAAGTAGTTGACGGCGTAAAGATCCGGTAGCGCGTCGCCATTCAAGTCGGCCAACACGCAACTGCTCGTCCAATAATCGCCGGCAACTTCTGCCTCTTCCGTCACGTCCGAGAACGTGCCGTCTCCGTTGTTGCGAAAGAGACGGTTTGCACCGATGTTGGCAACGTAGACATCGCAAAAACCATCGTCGTCGAAGTCTCCAACGGTGACACCTTGACCAAAGCCGTTCTCGTCAAGCCCGGCACGTTCCGTCACGTCGTCAAACTTCCCGTTGCCGAGATTGCGGAACAGCCGGTCCAGATGCTCCCTTCGATTGGCGTCTGCGGGCCAATCGCAGCCTTGCGTCAGATAAAGGTCGGGCCAACCATCGCCGTCGAAATCCAATACGCCTACGCCGCCGCCAGTGAATTCGTACATTCTTCGAATGCTCTTCGTTGGTTCTCCCCCGTTGAAGTAGCGAAAGTCCAACCCTGCTGCCGAGGCTTGATTGTTGAACGTCGGGTCTGCCGTCGCCACAACTTGAGTTTCGCGTGAAGGTTTTGACCCGCGCATTTCGAGGGGCGGCAGCGGAAACGAGGACAGATCGATCCGCAACGCAGGATTGGCGGTGGCCACATTTCGAGTCTGCGGTATCTTGTCGGGCGAGAACTGGGTCCGCAGTTGCCGGCATTTCTGTTTGATCTCGCTCGCTTGAGGATCAACCTCCAAGGATAGGCGGTACCACGCGTAGGATTCCCATACAAGCCCCAACCGTTCGGCCGACCGTGCGGTTGCGCGCAACTCTTCCGCATTGGAGCCGGCAACGGCCACCTTGACGGTGTTCGTGTACTCTTGGAGCAATTTAGCCCGTTCGAGAAACGGTTCGCCGTCTTCGCGTCGCCCCATCGCCGCAAGCCGCTGTCCAAGTTGGTAGTTCGCACCCTGATGATTTGCGTCCCGGCGAAGGGTCTCCCAGTAACAGCGAAGGGCCACGCGATCCAGAGAACGTCGTTGTGCCCATTCGGCCCTGTGGGCCCAGATCCCCGGATGATCGTCTGCGGCTCTTGGAAGATCGTCCTGCCAGGCGTCCAGCGCGTCCTCTCGATCCGTCTGCAGAAGAACCCGCCCCAGCTTGACATGCGCTTCGACCAGGTCGGGGTCGATGCTGATGGCCGCACGCGCATATTCTTCGGCGGATACGTAGTCCTGCCTCTCGAACGCCAAACGCGATAGTGCGAGCATCGGCGCGGGGTCGTTGGGAACCTGTCGGTGATAGTCGTGAATGAGGTGGTCGTTCTCGAGCGCCGTGTCGCCCAAACAGAGCACGTACAGATGCAGTGGTTCGATGCGGTCCAGTTCGATCAGGGTCAGCCGCTGCGGAATCAGTTCCCAGTTCCGTGCTCCGAGTCCCAGCACATATGCCAGACGATCGTTTGCCGCCAAGTTGCGCGGGGCGTGTTTTAGGATGCGGCGAAACTCGATCTCCGCGTCAGAGAGTTGCTTGAAATGTAACAGCAACAAGACACCTGCGTCGCTGCGGGCCAAGATCGAGACGTCGGAGGCCCCGTCGGGGACTTTGCTAAAATGCTCCAATGCCTTTGGGAACCGACCGAGCCCAGCCGCGCTCCGACCTGCCAGGAGATTGGCCTCCGCCGAATCAGGCTCGCGTGCCAGCGCACCCTCGGCAAGCTGCATCGCCGCAGCGAAATCACGCTTGTCAAGCGCCTCCCGGCCTTGCCGTATAAACGCCTCGATGGACGAGTTGCCTCTCCAATACTGGCTGCCCGCCAGCAGGACCGAGAGGGCCAAAAGGACCGCGATCAGCCAGCCGAGACGCCGCGGATTACGTTGCGGCGATTCCGTCACGCGGGGATGTCGAGACTTTGGCTGTCGCTTCATGGTTCAGGGAATTCCTGGGAGCAGACGGGGGCTCTCTCGCACGCTCCACACCGTTTCAGATTAAGACAGCGTCCGCACAATGGCAAGCCTGAACCCCGCCAAGTGGTGGTGCAGTTTGAGTTCGACGTCAGGCAAATCACGGAATTGTCCCTGCTGGATCGAGCTGGTAAGCTAAGAGTAGGGTTCGAAAGAACCAAATAGGCCATGCGGCCGGGATGCCCCTGACTGGCGTCCGACGGGCGGTCTTGACGGGATCGAAGGGGAGCGACCAATGCTCGGAAAGCGCGGTGTGTGGATCGGGATTGCTTGCCTGGCAATCAGCATCACCGTCGTCTGGCTGTGGCATTCGAAGAGAACAGCTCGATCACGCTACGAGAGGCTCGTTGAACTCGGTGCGATCGCGCGGCGCGACAAATGGGGGCATGTAAAACAGATCAATTTGTGGCCGAAGGATGTTGCCGCAGAGGAACTCGATTTACTCACGCGACTGCCTCACCTCAGACTGCTGAATCTGCATGACACCAACACCACCGACGCCGATTTCCAGTACATCGTGCGCATTAGCAGTCTCGAAGAGCTAATACTGGCAGGCACTCGAATCACGGACAATGGGCTGCCACACTTGGCAGCATTGGAGAATCTCCAACGCGTTAGTCTCACTCCCTCAGCAGTTACGAGCGCCGGAGTCCATCGGCTGAGCCAGGCGCGACCCGACCTGCAGATCGTTGTTAATCCCTTGGAACTCTGCGGCTTGGGGCATCTGAGGAAATATGGCGCGCATGGCGCGTTGGACGACAAATTCCGACTAATTGCGTTAGATTTGAACGGGACCTCGGTCACCAACGACGACTTGCGGCCGGTCGCTTCGTGCCGACTGCTACGTATGATCAACTTGAGTGGAACGAGAATTGATGACGCTGGGCTCGATCATCTGCGGAGTTTGGACAGCGTGCGCGAGCTGTGGTTGACGGGAACGGCAGTCACCGACGATGGTTTAGAGAAACTCGCCGGCATGGTCCAACTCAGGGCGGTTTCACTATCACGAACGCGTGTTACCGACGTAGGGATGGCACATTTGAAAGCTCTGCCGGAACTCGAAATCGTGCACCTTGGCGAGACCGACGTTGGTGATGGAGGGCTACGTCACCTACTGGGACTCCGTCGCCTGAAGGAGGTTTACGTGACGCAAACCCGCGCGACGAAGGACGGCGCGGCAGAGCTAGCCAATGCAATCCCATCCCTTCAGGTGTTTGGGGCGTCGGAGTCCGAGCCGGCAAAACAGGCCGAGGAGATAGAAAGCTACGTCCTTGGGTGATAGGCTTTCCGCACGCGAGGGCAGTTTGTCCTCTTGGCATCTTGGGCGAGCGGCAGATGAGAATCTACCGTGGGATAGGCTTCCGGCCTGTCGATGGTGTTGCCTGACAGGCTGGAAGCCTATCCCACGGGTAAGAGAATTCCCGCCGCTCGCCATACGTTGCGGCGCCGGTCCAACTGGTCTTACGTCCATCGCGATGGCCGGAAGATCCTCTTCTCCTACCGCACCGCCGGCACATCAATCTTCATGAGACTGTCGTACGGGATGTTGACAAACTCGGGAAGGTTCGCCGCCCGGTTCGCTGCGGTGGAATTCGGAACTAGAATCGCCGGACTATCGTTTCCGTTTTCGTCGATGTGAGTCAGAAACATCTGCGTGTAGGGCGTGTTGGACTTAGAAGAGAAGACAAGCCACCGGCCGTTGGGCGAGAAACTGTGCCACGAGTTCATTAGCCGCGTGTTCGAACGCATCAGCCGGGCCGTACCGCCGGCGGCGGGAACGATCCACAGTTTGCCGTCCGGTCGCAACAGTTGTCCGTTGCGGCACTTGACAAACACGATCCACTTGCCGTCCGGCGAGACCTTCGGAAAGGTGTTGCTCATCCCGTTGGCCGAGGCCCCGACGATCGGCTCGGGCGTGCCGCCTCGGCCGTCGTCAAATGGGATCCGATAGAGATCGTATTGGATCTGCGTCTCGCGGGGATCGTTGGCATGCGCAGCAGCCTCTGCACCTTCAGGATAAGGGTCCCTGGCCTCGGCCCGAGCGAAGACGAGGTACCGCCCGTCCGGACTCCAGGCAGGCCCGCAATGCACGAAGTCCGGGTCGTCGGCCCCCGGCAGGGCCTTCATCTCGCCCGTCGTCCGGCAGTAATACGCCAGGATGCCGCGGGTCGGATAGAACACCTGAAGGAACTTGTAGTCCAAGAAATTGCGCACATACATCGCTTCGTTAACGGTCGTGACGACGAACTGCCCGTCCGGAGACACACGCGACAAAAGACCGGTGGTCTTGTGATCCTTGGGTTTGTCTTTGAAGGAACTCCAGGTGATCACGTCCTTCTGTTCGATCACGATGCGCTCGGCGACCGAAGTGATCGCGTAGCCGCCTTTGTCGCGGTTCAGCCCGTCGAAGTCCACGCCCAATGTCTTGCCGTCGGCGGCGAAAGAATGGCAGTTCAGGCAGGTCGGCATTTCGCTCAAAAGAAGCCGACTCTGGGGCTTCGAAATGTCCCGCAGCCGCCAGGTTACCGTCCTGGCGGCGAGGTCACCCAGCGGTCTGATCACGCCTTTCGTGTTCTTGAAGGGGACCAACGGTACGTCGCGGTAGAAAATCGGTGCACCGACCGGGTCTTCTGAAGTCACAATTTTCACTTCGCCGCCCGAAACCGATTCTCGGGATCCGGAACTGCGAAAGCCAACGATCGAAATGGTCGCCGCCAGTCCCGCCGAACGCCGTTTGATCGCCGCCCATACCTCGGCGTTGGGCGTCCAACTCTTGGCCGACGCCTGGTACGCGGTCGGTGTGTACACTTCATTGGTCGAAGCCAGGCACTCGGGGTCGATCCCGCCGACGGGCATCGGGTTTCCCGGCGCAAGAACGCAGATTCGCGCGGAGCCCTTGCCGAAGGCAACGTTAATCAACCAAGTGTCCGCCCGCTCGGTCGGTTCGTGCCAAAGGAACGTTGGAGGAACCATCTCCGGTGGGAAAATCGACTCGTTGTGTGGATAGTCGATTGTCAAAGGAACCAACTCGCCGTCGCCACCGCCGAACTCAGCGACGCTGCGAATCACCTGCGCCAACTCCTGCCCGGCTGTCGAGCGAACTTCGTCGCAGCCTTCGCTCAACACAACGTCGTCGGCTTCTCCCAGGAGAGGATGGGCCGCACGCGGCAACGCCAACGGCGTACGCTTTTCCCGGATCGTCGGCGTGAAGGTACTCCGACGTTCGTCCACCTTCGGACGGTGCGGACTTCTCGGGCCTGTGCACACGTAGAACGCGACGAGCGTCACCGCAAAGACGCCGATGGAAATGCTGATAACGACAACGGAGGTCTTGTGCAAGGGTTTTCTCCCGCCCAACGCGGGGCGCGTTTCTGGCGCACCCCACGATATGCGTCGCTGACCGGAAGAGGACAGTGGCGATAAGAACAGTTGTCCAACAGGTCGATTCCAAAACGTGCCCGACCGGACAAACGATGCGACCGTGGGCTAGTATAGCTGACGCGTCCAACACTCGAAAGAGAATCAACCTCACGACTTCGCCGTGCTTCGGAAGCCGATGGCCCAGGGAGAAAGCCGCCTGATGATGGCCCCGCAAGGAACACACATAGCGACGGCTGCGACCGCGTACATAAGACTCCATGCGAGGCTCGCGTCTTTGAATGATTTATCTAGGCCGAAGACGAACATCGCCACGGCGGTGAGTAGGCCGAAAGCGATCAGATGCAGTGGAAAAATAACGATCGTGTTTTCGGCGATCAGTTTGGATATCAGGTTCTTGGGAATCAATTGCGACAAGAACACGACGGCCGATATACCCACCAACGCATTGAAGTAGAACCACGCCGGGTTGCCCAATACCATCGTACTTACGTCTACACCGGCGTTCCGCCCGGCGTTCATGACCAAGGCCATCGTTAGCACTCCGCAAGCCAAAAGCCTGATACCGGTTCGCGTCTGCAGATCGTTGTCGAAATTACGCCGAAACGCGTGGCCCAGACCGAAGAAACTGACGGCAACCATGGCAACGTCCAGGCACCAGGGAAGGGGAATGCCGACGATTGTCGGAATGAACGGTCCCAAGCAGCCGAACGCGGCCACCGCGACGATGATCGTAGTCGTGCTTCTCAGGCGGAGCAGACACCAAAACAGAAGCGTCGCCGAGAACAGGCACACGAAGAACCACAACACGACATTCACGTACAGCATGTCGCCTGTGCCGTGCAACAAGCCTGCCAGCGGGTCGAGCCAAGATTGGGAGTCGGCTACCTCGTGCAACACAAATCGGCGCAACAGCCAGTAGCCGTACGAGATGCACCAAAAGCTGAAATAAGGAACGATCAGCGATATCAGGTTTCGCTTAAGGAAGCTTGCCAGTGGCAGCTCAAAGTAACGCCGCTTGGCCAAACAGCCC
>JACKQG010005460.1_pt1 | contig 13974 bp, 28 predicted proteins | sample 8237621 | NCBI WGS metagenome assembly JACKQG01 (sample SAMN15677084, study PRJNA649215) | marine metagenome | biome: marine; feature: Black Sea; material: saline water; isolation source: suspended particulate matter (SPM) from the Black Sea western gyre | collected 2013-06-09/2013-06-10 | depth...
TAGGTGCATACCACAGATAGGAAGTAAAATGAGTAATTTGTTAAGAACATATATTCGTACTATTTTAACCGAATCATCTAAGTGGGTGGGCATGTCTCCAACAGATATCCTTGTTGACTTAAAGCGATTAGAGGGCAAGAATATTATATTTTTCGACACTGAAACGACTGGGTTAGGTCCTAAGCAATCACAAATTACAGAAGTTGCCGCAATGGTTGTACCACTAACAGGTTGGCAAGATAAATTTGTTACAGCACAGACATTTCATGAAAAAGCAAATCTTACCCCTGAAACAATTAGTAAGGCAGATACTCATGATGCTGAAAGAATTAAGAATCTTGCTAATGATCCAAATTATAAACCAAAAACTATGTCACCACGTGAATTATTAAGTATGACAAATTATGGTAATCATTCTAAAGATTATATGGATGAACGAGATCTTTTAATTGCATATAGCGAGTGGTGTGGTTCAATACCAAATAAAGTTTATGCTGCTCATAATGCCCCATTCGATATGAGGATGGTAAATGCCAGACTGAAAAGCTATGGCGAGAAGCCAATACCAAAAGCAGAGGTTTTAGACACCTTAACGCTAGTACAGCTATTCCTCCAACCTGTAATAAGAGCTGCCACGCCTGGTGGAAGAACTGCTGATATGGCTTCTAAATTAGACACAGGTAGAAAAGGTTTATATAAGTACTCATCTAGATTAGGAAGCCTCGCGAAAGCTTCTGGTGTTTCCATTGATAATTGGCATAGTGCTGATGCTGATGTAATAATGATGATGAGTGTTGTTGCTGCCGTAATAGATGAAATTGAAAATGGCGAATATGATTCAGAAAAAGCTGCAGAAGGATCTAAGTTTGCTCAAAAGAAATACTTTAGGAAACGAGAAAAAAAATACAGAAAAGAAAAAGCAGCAAAGAAGAAATAAAGAATGAAACATTTGTTTGAAAAATCAATTCTTAGAGAATACATTAGAAATTTATTGCTAGAATCTACTTCAGCCCCAAAAGTTATTTTTCTTGCCGGCGCCCCTGGGTCTGGAAAATCTACAGTAATTCGTCGATTAGATCTGATCAACAGGCTCGAAATAGTAAACCCTGATGATGCATATGAAGAAGCAAAAAGAAGAGATAATCTTCCATTTGATAAAACTGATATATTAGATAAATACAAGCCGATAAAAGATGAATATCTGGCTGCAGTTTCTGATGGTGACCAAGAAGCCATTAATAGATTAGAACCAGAATATTTACGCTTAAGGGCACCACTTTCCGCGGATGCCAAAGCCTTTAGTGCGGCAAGGACGGGGGCAAGTAAAAGAAAAAAACAGTTAGCAGCAGAAAATAAAGACTTTTTGGTTGATGGCACAGGTGGCAACTTTAACGAAATTAACTCTCAAATAAAAAAGTTACGTGATGTTGGGTATGAAACGGCGATGATTTATATTGATATTGACTTGGAAACATCACTTGCTAGAAATATTGCCAGAGGTAAAAGGGGTGGCAGAAGATTATCTGATCGCTCTATTGAAAGATCACATTCAGGTGTTAGCGCCAATAAAGAGCTATACAGCAACTTGTTTGGAGAAAACTTCTTTTATATTGATGCTTCTCCAGCAGATTATGAAAAAAGCGTTAATAGCGCAGCACAAGAAATAAATAGATTTTTAGGATAAATTAATATGATAAAAAATTATGATATAACGTTTACCGGGCCAGCAAACAAAATTAGTCACGGCCAAATTCAATGGTTTTCATTTTCATTTGAGACAGGTTATAAGAACAAGAAAATTCAATTTATGTCTAGTCACTTATGGCTTTTCGGCTTTCAGATATATGAATTACGATTTAAAAGAATAAATTAACGATTTTCTTTTAATTTTGTTGTAACGGCTTCAATTTGTTCAATATGTTGACTAGTCAACGGTGCTCCATAAACGAGTGTTTCTAAAACTTGAGGGTGCCCAAAAAAGTTTTCTACACTAACTGCACTTAATACACCTACCACTTTTCCTCTTGAGTTTATAAAACCAGATCCAGATGCTCCGAACCATGCATAACCTTGAATCATTAATTTACCGCTATAATTTGCATTGGCAATTGTACATGCGAATGTTAACATTTCATGGGAGCTTGGATAACCACTATAAACGATTACGTCACCAGCTTTAATTTGTGGAGAAGCCGCTATTCGTAATGAATTAAGACCAGCTATTTCGTTTGTAACTAAGAATGCTAAATCTGCTTCATTATCAATCCACACCAAGGCACCTAAATTTTGTTGACCAGCACCATCAATTAAAAAGATTTGACCTTGAGTAACAACATGTGCAGCAGTGAGTATTCCATAAACACCATTATGACGTATATATGTTCCGGTCCCATGACCTCCAGATGGTGTTGTTATTTTAACCGTTGCTCCACGGCTTCTTTCATAATGCCTACTATAGTGCACATTGGTACTATCAATAATTTGAGAAACTGAACCAGAGTCATCTGATACAGCAATTGGTGACAAAAATAATAAAAAAATGCTAAATATAGTTATTATTAAATTGTTTAGTTTCATATTCACTCCATTAGCTATATTTAACTATACAAGAGATTATTATGAGTCACAAAGTTTTAGGTTATATTAAAGACAGTTCTGATTTTCGGACGATTGCAGAATGGCAAAATATTGCCAAGCAAATACTGAAATTTCAAAAAGCAGGTTACGATACTCGATCTGGTAAGTTTCGGTGTGTTGATATGTTAAGCTGTAATATTGATGACTTTGAAAAATTTAAGAACATTATAAATAAAACGTTTGGTTACCTCTTTCACGATGTTGATCGTTACGAAAATGTTGATATGAAAAATTTCTTTAATTTCGTTGAAGACTTTGTTAATTATCGAGTTTGGTCGATTCATGATGAATTTAGGTCATATTTTAGTGATTTGTCAAAATTAAAAATAGCATTCTTTTATACACGTGATGATATTGAACCATATGTTATGATTGACGATGAATTTACTATGCAGGCATATGGTAAGCTTTATAACCCTAAAATCTTATATCATTATACAACTCCAGATGGTGCGGAAAATATTGCGACTGCCATAAGGAATAAACAGGAATTTGATATATCTTGTTTTACTGTAATTCGTAGACCATTTTTTAGAAAACAATCTACAACGTTATTAACAATTCTTGGAAGCGTCAAGGCAGGCTTTAAAAGTGATATTAAGTCGTATGCAGTCAGCAACGGCCGCCGGGCGTGTAATCTTTATCGACTTGGTCATCCTGGTGTTGGTAGTAATCTATGTTACGACATTGATGATTGTGGTGAAAGCGCCGAGACGTCATTGTGGAATGAATATATTACAACGCCATTGAAGATAATAAGTTCTCAAGAAATTTAATTGTATGTGGAGTGTCTATATTGTAGAGTGTGCTGATCGTTCTTACTATTGTGGTATTACAACAAATATCACAAGACGATTGAAGGAACATAATTCAGGCCGCGGCGCAAAGTATACGCGTGGCCGCGGCCCTATAACGTTGAAGGCTATAATACACGTAGACACTAAAAGTAAGGCCTTAAAGCTTGAAGCAAAAATAAAAAAACAAAAGAAAAAAGACAAATTAGCTTATTTATTGAGTCATTAAAACATTTTCTTATAGATACTTAAAAATGTGACACTACAAAATAAAATAGTAAATATTGTCTTTGTGGCTCTAATATGCCTCGTATCTTTATCATGTTCAGACTATAAGCTACATGTTGTTCCTGACGATCCGACACCTGAAATTTCTGTAACACCATTGGCAATTGATTATGGTCCAGTTTTTGCAGGTGTAGATAAAGGCACTGCTGATATTACAGTAAGCAATATTGGCTTAGGCGTACTTCATGTTTCGTCAATTGAATTAGTCGCCGGCGATACTACATTTTCTGGAACAATAAGTCGTAGTATAGATATCAATCCTGGTAATAGTGTAATAGTTACGATTGAATATGAGCCATTTACATATTCAACAAATATTGACAAGATACGTATATATTCAAACGATTCTGATGAACCAGTTGTTGATGTAGACGTTTCTGGTACTGGTGATGCCCCAGTTATTTATGTAGAACCAGACTATCATTCATTCTTTGATATATATGTCGGCTGTGGCACTTCAATTCCGATAAACATAAGCAACACCGGAAATATAGATCTTGTAATTGATTCACTAAATCATTTTGCAAGCTTACCGGCCGATTTTAGTCTATATGACTATGAGCCATTTTATGGCATGGTTCCAATAGTGATTCCTCCGGCGACTACAATAACACTCGAAATAGCATATCTACCATCTGATGCGTTTGACGATCTTGGATACCTGGAAATACACTCAAACGATCCAATGACACCAACAGCATATGCTGATCATGATGGTGATGGTGATTATGAGTCATGGGCAACAGATGTTTTTGAGCAAAATGAAACGACAGATGTCGATATATTGTTTGTTGTTGATAATTCTGGCTCAATGGGAACAAATCAAACGAACTTCAAAAATAATTTCGCATCCTTCATGGCGGTGTTTTCCGCATCAGGTGTTGATTATAGAATTGCGTTTATCACAACTGACTCTGAACAATTTGTGGGCTCTGTTATCACACCAGCAGATAGTGATCCTGTTGGTCTTGCCGACAGTATAATTGATACAATAGGGACTAGTGGAAATCCAACAGAATCAGGCCTGTATTATTCTTATCTATCCACCACATCAGGCTACCCAGCGTCAATTGGGGCTGGATTTCTACGCGAAGATGCAAAATTAGTTTTGATTTATATATCAGATGAACCTGATCATTCTAGCAGAAATAGTACAATGACCGAGTCTGATTATGCTGCGTGGTTTTATTCGCTTAAAACGGCTGTTAATAAAATTGTAGCGCATGCAGTCGCCGGCGACTATCCAGGTGGGTGTACTAGTAATGGTGGTGCTCAATTTGGTGATGGGTACTATGATTTAGTTGGTCTCTTAGGTGGTTCGTTTATGTCAATATGCGATTCAAATTGGGGCGCTGCTATGGATACCTTGGCCCGTGAATCTATTGCCCAAACAACATTTTCCTTAACAGAACATGCAATTGATGGTACTATTGAAATTGAAGTTGATGGTGTTCCCTCAACCGGCTGGTACTATGACGAAGCTACGAATTCTGTGCAATTTACAGTTATTCCAGCTGAAGGTAGTACAATCGAAATTACATATGCAGTTTGGTCGTGCGAAGAAGAGTAAGTAATGTTTAATATTGGTGATAAAGTAGAATATTGGTACAGAATGGGTCGAATTGGAGAAATCATTGGTACCGAAACACGTGGAAATAATACAATGCTTGAGGGTGGTACATTTTCAAATATAGTCGATATATTAGTAAAATTTGAAGATGGTAAGGTCGAAAAGTACCCTATTAGTGATTTACGATTGGCTGATGGATGATTTTGACGCAATTTATTCGTCATTGTCTCTAAGAACATCACTTGAAGAATTGCTTGATTGGAATGAAGTTCTTGTCGATTATTTGACAGGTGCTTGGAGTACAATTCCTGCTTGCAGTACACGTAGCGCGACAATAACGTTATACGTAGGTCAATTGCCGCCAAAAGAATATAAAAAATATTCAGAAAAATTAGAAAAATGGCTACTAATCAATTATAATAATGTTGTGAGGTAGGAAATTTGTTACTTATAGACAATGATAGAAGCGGTGATATAGTTATTTCTCAGTTTACTGATGAGAAATTAAACAACATTATAATTGAGTCAACGGCAAATGATGTGTTTACATTATTTATTGACGTTGAGACTACGGGTTTGTCATATGACAATGACAAAATAATACAGTTGGCATGCCGACCGGTATTGTTTGATAAAACTACTGGTCAAATTACTAGACTGGCAGGTAGTCGAACATTTTATAATGATCCAGGGATTGAAATTTCTAGTGAAATTACCACCTTGACTGGTGTCTCAAACGCACAGGTAAAAGATCAGTGTGTTGATTGGGAATGGCTTGCAAAGATCATATCAAAGGTTGATTTTGTTGTTGCACACAATGTTAGATTTGATAGACACTTTGTGAAAAAGCACATGATTGATGTTGATATAATTATGCCTGATACTATTTGGGCATGTTCAATGGCACAAGTTAATTGGCGTAGTACTTGTACTGCAGGTCGATCACTTGAAACACTAACTACTTTTCATGGGTTTTATTATGCTGCTCATGATGCAACGGCAGACATCAACGCGTTGATATATTTACTCGCTAAATCAGGTCGTGCTAGTGAGTTATTTGAAACTGCAGCACAATCTGAATATAGGGTTTTTGCGGTAAAGATTCCGTATGGAAACAATGATGAATTGAAATCCAGATCATATAAATGGGATCCGGATGTCAAAATGTGGTGGTGTGGCTTTAATAACGAATTGGACGCCGACACTGAGAGTAAATGGATGCAAGAAAGGTTCGAGATTGAACCTCAAATATTTGAAGTCAAACCTTGCCATTTATTTGATTAAACCGTAATACTTACTTATGTAACACTGTGAGGAAATAATGGCGTCAACAATAACTAAAAAAACAATGACAGTATCAATTAGTGAAGCAATTGATCTCGGTCCTACAGATGACTATAGTAATAAAACGATTTTTAAAATCCAAAATATTACAGAAGTCTCAAAACGAATATTGACAGTTCCGACACATCAAGTGTCTGTGTTTGCTTTATCATCTTCTGCAGGCGCCGGAACTTTTGCCAGTGGTAGTTTAAAATATGCAAGAATTACCAATCTAGACAATGCAAACTATGTAAGGCTTACGTTTATGAGCTCTTCTGGCGGGACAACTAAAAACAAGTCTGTGTTTAAGCTGGACCCACAAAGATCATTTATTATTTCAAACGATGCATATTCAGGATCGGGAGTTGGTGCGGCATTTGATAGCTTTCAAAGCTTTACAAGCGTAAAGGCAATTTCAAATTCAGCAGCATGTGATATAGAACTATATATAGCTTCAACATAAGCGACTTGATTATAATGGGTGAATTGATTGATCTACAAAAGTACCGTGACGAATTACTCAACGTGGAAATTCAAGAACTTAAGCGGCAACTTTTAGAAATATATTCGATCTTTGATCATGAAAATGAACTCTCACAAAAATGTGGCTATTATAAGGTAGATGACAACGACTATTTTGTGTTAAACTATCCGTTGTTGAGCTTACCTTATTTTTATTAGTGGGAAAATATATGAAAATCTCAAAAGCATATTGTTTTGACGATGTTTTAATCAAGCCAAAGTATTCTGATATCTCTTCAAGAAAAGAAATTGATCTTAGCATTCAATTTGGCAAAAAAAATATACTTAATATTCCAATAATTTCAAGCCCAATGGACACCGTAACTGAAGCTGATATGGCGTGTAAATTAAGTTCTCTTGGCGGCTTAGGGATTATTCATCGATATAATTCAATTAGTGATCAAGCACAAATTGTTAGTTATGTAAAGAAATCAGGCGCCCAAAATATCGGAGCAGCCATCGGTGTAGGTGATGACACAATTACTCGTGTATCTGCGCTTATTGAGTCTGGCGTAAATATTATCTGTATTGATATTGCACATGGGCATCACTCTTTAATGCGTCATACCCTTAAGACACTTCGGAACACTTTTGGGTATGATATTCATATTATGGCAGGAAATGTTGCAACCTTAGAAGGCTTCAACGACTTGGCGGACTGGGGTGCATCATCAGTCAGGGTTGGTGTTGGCGGCGGAAGTATTTGTAGTACACGAATTCAAACAGGACATGGTGTTCCAACATTTCAGTCAATTCTTGATTGTGCTGAATCTGATCGTAATGCAATACTAATTGCCGATGGAGGTATTAGAAACAGCGGTGATATTGTTAAATGTATTGCGGCCGGCGCTGATGCCGTGATGCTTGGATCTCTTCTAGCAGGTACTGATGAATCTCCTGGAGAGGTTAAGTACATTGATGGGGAGAAAATTAAAACATATAGAGGTATGGCAAGTAAAGACGCGCAATTAAATTGGCGAGGGCATTACGCATCTGTCGAAGGTGTTACATCATTTGTAAAGTGTCAAGGTCCATTGGAAAATAAAGTCGCAGACCTGCTCCGGGGTATTAGAAGCGGCTTGTCTTATAGCGGCTGCAGGAGCATTATAGAGTTTCAAGCGCGCGCAGAATTTATCACCCAAACTCCCCTTGGCCAAATAGAAAGTGGCACACATATTTTAGATAAATAATTTGAACTTATAGGTAATTGTTGTTATAATCAATATACAATTAAGAATACATAGAGGGAAGTATGAAGATCGGCCTTGTTCCAATTTCTGCGAAGCCATACCACACTGGACACCATTACCTTATTGAACAAGCTTCTTTAAATAATGACACCGTGTTAGTATATGCATCCATTTCAGATAGAAAGCGAAAAAACGAATATCCTATTTTGGGTAGCGTAATGAAAGAAGTGTGGAACAATGAGATTTTAAAAACGTTGCCAAAAAATGTTGAAGTCGTATTTGGTGGCTCACCAATTAGAAAAGTTTATGAAATTATAGGATCGGCATGCGAAGCGAATGAAGGCAGTAATACGTTTACGGTATATTCTGATCTTGTAGATACTAAAGATAACTATTCGATTGAAAATAGACTTAGATATATGAACCCACTGTGGGAAAATAAACTTGTGACCTTTGCGGCTGAGCAAGATCCAACGTTATTTATTCGTGGTGCCGGCGCACCTGATGTCCGCGGTGAAGATCTTAGACAATGCTTGACAAACAATGATTTTGTTTCGTTTACAAAGTATGTACCACGTCAAATTGATGCATGCAAGTATTGGGCATATTTTAAGCAATGAAAAATCCTGAATTCGTAATGTTTGTTGGGGCCATGTTTTCTGGAAAAACATCAAAATTGCTTGCAAGGCTTGATCGCTTAAAATATCAAAAGAAAAAGTTTATTGCATTTAAACCTGATATGGATGTTAGGTACAACAAGAATTATATTACTACACACTTAGGTGCAAAGGTCAATGCAACCTGTATAAAGCACGGTAGCGATATTTTTTCATATATTGATGACGACCATGGCGTAATTGCTGTTGATGAGGCGTTTATGATACCAGATGTTTCCACCGCATTGATAAAATGTTATCAGCAAGGTAAAACAATTTTGGTTTCATCATTAGATATGTCTGCAACGCTACAGCCTTTCAAGGAAATGGAGAATATGTATAGGTGGGCCACTAAAATTGAAAAGTGCCCTGCGGTTTGTACTGAGTGTGACCGTGATGCATTTTATACTCATAAGAAAATTTTTACCGGTAACGAAATTGAGATTGGTGGTGAAGAACTTTATGAACCAAGGTGCTTTAAACACCACGATCACTTAAGACTTGTTGGTGAATGACGCTAACAAAAAAGCAATTCATGAATATATCCTTGAAGTGGCCAGCACATTAACCGGTTCACTACCTGATCATTGGAAGCACCCTAAAGGTAGAAACCCATACGCTCATATCCCAAAGGTAATCATGACTGTTATGGGTTCACCATATAAAGATTTGAATGATGACACGTTTGATGCTGTGATGGAAATTATTACATATTGTAAGGATAACCCGTTTTAATTTATTGAATTTTAAGTATTTCCAATATGTATTTATATGGGAGATGTTTTTAAAAAAGCAATAATTTCTGTTGATGACTTCGTTCTTGTTATTGGAACATCAATTTACGATAATAATAAAAAATCAGTGCCAAGTTGCCTTATTGCTTCCGTTATTGCAATTGGTAAATACGAAATGTTCTTATTATGTCAAAAATCTAAGCGTGCATTTAAGCGCCCGACTGAAAATTGTTATAAAATTTCAAGTGACGCTATAAAGTTACCTCATAATACAATACACTTCCCTGTGTTAGGCGATTTAGTATTATCATATTCTAATTCAAGATACACGCAAGAAAAAAAGCTTATAGGCATTTTAGTTGAAATTATTGATGAGCCTCCAATACCACTTAAGGCAACAATATTGACAGGCGAAACTCACAATTCTGTTGATTATGACACGTTAATTATTTTGGAGACAAATAAATGTCTGTAATTAAAGTCGCGTTTTATAAGGGTTCTGGTGGCTTAATTCATAAAATAGTTAGGTGGTGGACAAAGAGTAAGTATAGTCATGTTGAATTGATTATGCCTGATAACGAAACATGGATCAGTATTAGTCCTTTCTTTTCTTCACGTGTCACAAGCAAAAAAATAGAAACAAAACTTAATGATGCTGAATGGGATGTGCTTACATTTGATTTAAGTTTTCGTGAGCCAGTTGAAGCATATCAATTGAGGCAATTACATAAATTTATTAATAAGACCGAAGGCATGAAATATGATTGGTTTGGCATGCTTATATCAAATTTTAGCCCATTTCTTATTAAGCATCGTCACAAATGGTATTGTTCAGAATGGATCGCACACGCGTTAGTTAATTCAAGGGTTATAATGTGGGACGATATGTGTATATATAGCACACCGAATCTTTCTCCTGGAAAGTTGTACGATATATTGGAGAAAAAGCAAGACATAAATAATTAAAGGCATGCCCGAAACTGTTATTGGAATTACTACTGGATCCCTCGTTAAACAAAATGAGGCAGGCCCTGCAACAGAAAGAAAAAAAGTGTCTCACCCTGGAGAAATTGGGATAGTCATTACCCTATATGAAACAAAAGGCCATATGGCTATATGGTCACCACTTACGGCAAAAATTTTATGGCCTGATGGTTCTATTGAAATAGATGTTGCCGTTGCGTCATTACAGGTAATTTAAAAATAATGTGAAAGTAGTGGCACGGTGTGGTATAATATAACTATAGAGTAGGAGATACCACAATGCTGTTTTTGTTACTTGTCTTATGGATGTTTGATGTTATAACATTTAAGTGGCTATTAGCATTTGGTTGCTTGGCATTATTTTTAGAAGCTGCATATATCTTAATTGTAGTTAATTTTTGCTGGTCATCACTTCTTGCACTTGCTTCATTATTTGGGTTTTGATATGGCAAACAAAAAGAAAATAAAGACAAGAAATTGGCTTGCTGTTCTTGCACATTTTAAGACGGGATCTGGTTTGCATAAGGTAAAAAAGAAATATACCAGAAAAGCAAAACATAAGCAAAATATTGAACATCTCTAAAATATTATTAAAATATACTTGAATCCATGAACCGTGGCTAATAGATGAACAACGAATCTAATATTAAACCTGAAGACATAATTTCTTCAAACAACACAGATTTTCAGGCATTAGAAAAACTAACCAATCAAATGTCTGATATAGAAGAGCGTGTTAATTCGCTTGAACGTTTAATAATGCAGGTTCTTGATAAAATTGAATCAGGCGCCCCGGTTTTTTAAGATGTTTGCTGAAGGCGAATTTATAAAGTGGTACGAATATTATAATTGCGGTACAATTTGTTCTGGTGCTGGCTATGGTGTTATAATTAAACATAAGTCAACTGATAATAGTTACCTTATTTTAAAGAACAAACAATTAATATTACAATATTTCAGTGTCAACAACATAGCTAAATATGATAATGAATAATCGAGTAGAAATGCGTCAAAGATTAATTGAGGAAAGAAAGCAGCAACTTTTAGAACAACTTCTAAAACGTAATATTACAATTTCTGAGACAGATAGTTTGATTAACAGGATTATTTGCTGCAATAAAATTTTGTTTGGTTTAACACTTGCTAATTATAAAAAGTGAACTTATGGATCACCTAGTATATAATATAAGTATTAGAGGTATTTAAATGTATGAGAAGAACTTGTTTGCTACAAGATTTATTAATTCACTTATGTTAAACGCTGCAATAGTAGAGTTGATTGAATGGAGTATAGATGTAGACCTTGGCCTTAATGATATGACACTACCTGATGAAATAAGAAAGCAGGCGCTTTTTGACTATAGAGAAATTGAGAAACAATTTACCCAAATGACAGGATCGATAAATGGTAACTAAGAATACACCCCGGCACGCACCCCGAATCAACGCAGAGAAGGATTATATCCGTGTTGGTAATTGTAGGCGCTGTAAGCGTGATGAGACAAGTGTTGTAATTCATCACCCAGAGAATAAGAGACCATACTCTGTGTGTAATTACTGTAATCATGATATGTGGATTGCCGTAGGTGAAGCCAATAAGGCAAATTATCTAGAGCATGGTTCACCAACTGTACCTCGTAAGCGTGAACAACGACCCCGGCATAGTAAAAGTTAATACTGGCTTAAGGCAAGTAATATAATCGGATAATTATATGCTTAAAATTTTAGGTAATATTCCAAAAACATGCTGTGTGGCAGTTTCTGGAGGTCTTGATTCAATGGCGGTTCTTGATTTTTTATCAAGCTCTAGAGACGTAATTGCAATTCATTATAATCATGGTACACCTTTTGCAAATTCTGCAGAGCAACTTGTTCGTGATTATTGTGCCAATAAAGATATTCCACTTGTTGTAGATAATTTGTGTGAAGAAATGCCAAGAGGTGTTTCGAAAGAAGCATGGTGGCGAGAAAAGCGTTATACGTTTTTCGATAACGCAAGTAAAAATAAAACGCTTAAGGTTGTTATGGCTCATCATCTAGATGATGCTGTAGAAAATTGGATATTTACATCGTTAAATGGAAACCCATTTTTAATTCCACATTCTCGCGAAAATTACTTACGCCCTTTTATTTCTACACGCAAATCTGTATTTGAGCAATGGTGTATTCGAAAAAACGTTCCCTATATTAATGATCCAAGCAATCAAGATATTCGTTTTAGAAGAAATTATATTAGACACAAATTAATGCCATTAGCATTGGATGTTAACCCTGGTTTGCATAAGGTTATCAAGAAAAAATATGAAAACGTCAAATATTAACACGCTGTTTCTAAGCACGCTTTTGTTTCTTGGTGCGGTCGATGATGTCCAAGATGATGTTGTAACAATAGAATTAACGGGTACAGATCAAGAAAGTGTCGTAATGCAAATCGACTCATTTTTGTTTCCATGCGAAATATCTGAAGGTGATTATTTTCATATAATAATTTTAAACGACGTGACTGAAATTAGATGTGGCGAGCCAGAACCAAATTAACAAAACAGGAATTTAAAATGATAAAAAAGTTACAGGCTGGAACAAAGTATTATAAAGGTGAAGTAGGTCATCGAAACTTTAATTATCCTACAGATGATTATGATACCCTTATAGATGATACAACATATGAATATATTCATTTTGTTGGAGGGGGTAATAAGAAGGCGGTAAAGGTACCAGAATATGCGATTAAGCACGATGGTACAAAAAGCAGAGAGATCGTGATTTGGATCGATCAAGGGGAGTTAGTATGAGAATAATAGTAATGATAATGTTGCTTGGCACAAGTACGGCATGTGTTGCGCATTCATCACACAATCATAGAAATAATAACAATATAAGACCTGAGGCTAATCAATGGATTTGGGTTGAAGGGCATATATCACATGGAAGATGGGTTAAGCATCATTGGGTCCATCGAACGTATGGCATTTCATATCAGGCCCATGCTCATGGCCCACCTCAAATTCCAGCTAGGGCTCGAGCTAATGATATTTGGGTTCCGGGTCATCACATCGCCCGCGGTAACCGTAGGCACTGGGTGCCAGGCAGATGGCATAGTCCCCGCCGTCGATAAAAAGTTTTTAAAAATTGTGAAGTAACCCCCTTAATGTGATATAATATACATATTGATTGGAACAGCAAACAAGCTTCTAAAAACATGCCTGAGTGGTGGAATCGGTATACACATTGATATATTTTGCGTTAATTCATTTTTGTCATATACTTATATATGTG
>JACKQG010005462.1_pt1 | contig 13971 bp, 13 predicted proteins | sample 8237621 | NCBI WGS metagenome assembly JACKQG01 (sample SAMN15677084, study PRJNA649215) | marine metagenome | biome: marine; feature: Black Sea; material: saline water; isolation source: suspended particulate matter (SPM) from the Black Sea western gyre | collected 2013-06-09/2013-06-10 | depth...
TGGATCGCCTCCATGTCTCTCGACGACTACAACGCCGCATCCGCAGCGGTCAGTTTCAAATCTCGTTCGATGCCGACTTTGCGGCGGTCGTTGCCGGATGCGCCGAGCCGCGAGCCACAGACTCGAGCACTTGGATCACGCCCGGCCTGGCGGCGGCTTATCGCGGGCTTCACGATCTCGGGCATGCGCACAGCGTCGAGGTTTGGCAGCAGGGTCAACTCGTAGGCGGAGTCTATGGCGTTGCCTTGGGCGGTTATTTTTCGGGCGAATCCATGTTCCATCGCTGTCGGGACGCGTCGAAGGTGGGTTTGGTCTACCTTCTCGAGCGACTGCAGCAGCGCGGGTTCACGTTGTTCGATGTTCAACAATCCTCGCCTCATCTGCGGAGTCTGGGTGCAATCGAGATCCCTCGCCGTCAGTTTCTCGATCGGCTGGGGGAATCTGTCGAATTGCCCGTCTCCTTCGCAGACAACTCGCCACCGACTTGCTAGACTTCTGCAGATAATCTCGTGAGCTGAAAGGACTGATGAATGGACGAGCCCCAACTCACTACCAAGGAACTAGAGCGCTACGACCGTCAGATCGGGCCCGGAGTGCTGTCGATCAAAGGCCAGGAGCGTCTGAAGCAATCCGCAGCGCTGGTGACGCGAGTCGGTGGCATGGGCGGGCCGGCTTCGCTGATGTTGGCCATGGGCGGCGTGGGCCGCGTGATTATCGCTCACGGTGGTGAGCTGATTTCGCCCGACTTGAACCGTCAGGTGCTGGGATCGGAGCGGGTTCTCGGCAAGCCCCGCGCGCCGGACTTCGGTGCCTATCTGCAGTCGATGAATCGGTTTGTGGAGATCGAAGCGATCGATCACGAACCGGATGATCTGGAGGCCATCGCTCTGGCTCGGCGCGTTGACATCATACTTTCCTGCCCCCCCGGATTCGAAGAACGTCTGCGACTGAATCGGGCGGCTGTTGCCGCTGGAGTGCCGTTGATCGACGCTGCCCAGTGGGGCATGACGGGAACGCTTGCCGTGCTTGATCCCGGCCGAACGGCTTGCCTCGAATGCGTTTACCCATCACCTCCCCCATTCGAAGAGCTATTCCCCGTCGTGGGGGGCATTTCGTCTGCGATTGGCTCGTTGGCCGCGTTAGAGGCAGTCAAGATTCTCTCCGGCACGGGTAAACCGCTGTGGGGCAAGATGCTGACGTACGACGGCCACCAGGGACGCGTGTCGACGGTTCAGTTGGCTCGTCGACCGGACTGCCCCTGCTGCGGAGGATGATAGCAGAAGTAGCGTTCCGCTCGTGGAAATCGGCATTTGGCTGATGTGGCCGTTCGGCTATACTCCGCCCCCTCGTCTGCAGACGTTTTCGCGTTGACGCATTCGCATCCCGTCTTTGGGCACATCGACATTTCTGTCCCTCGGTGACAGAGGGCCCTCGACCGGGCCACGGCAACATCCATGGATGGCATTGTCAAGGCAAATCGAAGCCTCGTCTACTTGCTGCCGGCGCTATTAGCGGCGCTGGTTGGGTGTGGACAGACTAGGGTGCGCACGGCTACCGACCAACTGCTCATGTCCGACGCTGTGGACCGCACCGTCGCGCGAATCGACTTCAGCCCTTTGAGCGGAAAGACAGTCTACCTGGACGAGAAGTATCTCCAACCGGTCAAAGCCCTGCTGTTCGTCAACGCGGGCTACATCGTCAGCTCGCTACGTCAGCAGATGATGGCGGCTGGTTGCCTGCTTCAGGAGAAGGCGGCCGACGCCGAATTCATCGTAGAGGGTCGGGTCGGAGCGATCGGAACGGACGGCCACGAAGTCACATACGGTATACCCGCCAGCACGGGCCTGAGCAACGCAGCGTCCCTGCTGGCGAACGCCCCTCCGATTCCTATGATCCCCGAAATCTCGGTGGCGCGGAAGAACGACTACCGAGGAGCAGCGAAGATCGCCTTGTTTGCCTACCACCGAGAGACGAAACGGCCAGTCTGGCAGTCCGGCGTCACGGTTTCGGCCAGTGATGCCAAAGAGGCCTGGGTATTTGGCGCGGGCCCGATTCAGTACGGCACGATCTTCGACGGAACTCGTTTTGCCGGCGATCAAGTACGCGATTTGCTCTACAAACGTGAGGAAAACGACCGCAGGGCGAATCGAGTCGTGTCGTATTACGATCAGGTGGACTTCGAAGAACTCAAGAAACGGAAAAAGGTACGCGAAGTAATGGAAGAGGAACTGGAAGAGCAAATCGCTGACCTCCCCGAACTATTGCCGTTCAGCCAGGAAGTTCTCGCCACGCCAGCTTTAACTCCGGTCCGCCATAGGATTGGCGATCCCGGTATTCCCCTGCCGCCGGTTGCCGAACTGCCATCTACCGAAGTGCAACGGTAGTCACGATTGAGACCGGGCATCAGATGGTTTAGGATGCGGGTAACGGCGTTTGCGCCCGATGCCGGGCACACCGCATCATCTCTCGAATCTGTGAGGAGCCGACGATGAATGTTCGCACCGCATTGCACCTTGTTCCATTGGCCGGCCTAATGCTCGCCCTGCAAACTCCGGCTCGATCCCAGGACGCGAACTACGACGAATCGAAAGTCCCCAAGTACACGTTGCCCGATCCGCTGGTGCTGGCGGGTGGCGATCGGGTCACCGATGCCGAAACCTGGCGCACGAAGAGACGGCCGGAGATTCTTGCGTTGTTCGAAGCCGAAGTGTACGGACGCAGCCCGGGACGGCCGAAGGCGATGACGTTCAAGGTTTCTTCGGTCGACAACGAGGCATTGGGCGGTAAAGCCACTCGCAAAGAAGTCTCCGTCTACTTCTCCGGCGAAGAAGATGGCCCGAAAATGGACATCCTGATCTATCAGCCAGCCAAAGCTAAAGGCCCCGTGCCCGCGTTTCTGGGCCTGAGTTTCTACGGAAACCATTCGATCAACTCTGATCCGGCAATCACGCTTTCCACCCAATGGATGCGTTCGAACTCCAAGATGGGCATAGTCGACAATCGCGCGACCGAAGCTTCGCGTGGAACTGGTTCCAGTCGTTGGGCGGTAGACATGATCCTCAATCGCGGTTATGCGCTGGCGACGATCTACTATGGCGACATCGACCCGGACTTCGACGATGGATTCCAAAACGGCGTGCATCCGTTGTTCTACCGCGAAGGCCAAACGAAACCGGCGCCGGACGAATGGGGTTCGATCAGTGCCTGGGCGTGGGGACTCAGTCGAGCCCTGGACTACTTCCAGACCGATGACGACATTGACCATCAGCGAGTTGCCGTCTTGGGGCACTCGCGACTCGGGAAAACGTCGCTGTGGGCCGGCGCCCAGGACGAGCGTTTTGCGTTAGTCATCTCGAACAATTCCGGTTGTGGCGGCGCGGCACTCAGCCGCCGGAGATTCGGCGAAAAGGTCAAGCGAATCAATACGTCGTTCCCGCACTGGTTCTGCGACAACTTCAACAAGTACAACGACAACGAAGACGCATTGCCCGTGGACCAGCACATGCTGATTGCGCTATCCGCTCCGCGTCCGATCTACGTGGCCAGCGCCGAAGAGGACCGTTGGGCTGACCCGCGCGGAGAGTTCCTTGCCGCCAAGAATGCCGAGCCAGTGTATCGGCTCCTCGGCGCGGGCGGGCTGCCGGCGGAAAAGATGCCCGGCATCAATCAGCCGGCCGCGGACATAATCGGGTACCACATCCGAAGCGGAAGACATGACGTAACCGATTACGACTGGGCGCAGTATCTGGACTTTGCGGACAAGCACTTCAGGAAGTGAGTTCCTTAAGCACGGATTCGAATGCTTCGTACGCTGATTCGCCATACAGCACGAATCGAACCAATTCCGGTTTCTTTTGCTGCTGAATGAACTCGATCACGGTCTCCAAGGCAACGCGCGCCGCCTTCGCCATCGGATAGCGGTATACGCCTGTGCTGAGAGCCGGGAAAGCGATGCTGCGGCAATTGTGCTCGACCGCCAGTTCCAAGGAACGGCGGTGGGCCCCCGCCAGCAGGTCCGGCTCGCCGGCCTTCCCGCCTCGCCAAAACGGCCCAACCGCATGAATCACGTGCTTGGCAGGCAGATTTCCAGCGCCCGTGATAACCGCTGAGCCCGTTGGGCACCCATTCGGATAGACGGTGTCTGTCTCCTTCATAATGGCCGGTCCGCCCCGTCCGTGGATCGCTCCATCGACACCGCCACCGCCTGCCAGTTGGTTATTGGCGGCATTGACGATGGCATCCACTTCCTGCTTGGTGATGTCCCCTTCGACCAATTCCACGGTCTGGCCCTCAATCGTCACTTTCATGGTTGCCTCCCGGCGCTTGCACAATTAGAGTGCATACTTGAAGTGGCCTATTATCTTGAGATTGACCCAAAAGGCGGCTTTGGGCAGAATTCCTTCGCCTATTATTGTAGACGAATTGCTTCGATGGAGAAATCGTTGATTAGGCTTGCGCGTGCAATGATGGTTGTATGGTTGGCTTTAGCCGCCAATTCCAGCGCTCGTGATGTCTATGTGGACAATGTCGCGGGAAACGATATGGTCGACGGATCGTCGGAAAGGACCGCCTGTCGGACCATCGCACGGGCCCTTCGCGCCGCGCAGCGGGGCGATCGAATTGTGCTGGCCAACACGGGCCAGCCATATCGAGAGAGCATCACGCTCCAGGGCGGTCGGCACAGCGGAGCGCCGGACCGACCGTTCGAGATCGTTGGCAATGGTGCCATCCTGGAAGGAGCCGGCGCGGTGCCCCAGCGAGGCTGGGAGCACGCTCACGGCAATGTTTTCCGCTGCTCGCCTCCGTTGAAGAGCTATCAACTTCTGTTTCTCGACGGCAAGCCGGCCGCCCGCGTCGAAACACAGCGATCCGACCGACAGTTGCCCGATTTAGAACCACGCGAGTGGTGCCTCTTTGAACGCCAGATCTACTTCTGTGTCGACGAAGGCCGGTTGCCGCAACACTACGACTTGTCCTATTCGGCACTGCCTGTCGGCATCACGTTGTACGAGGTGCGAAATGTGATCATCCGGGACTTGGTTGTGCAAGGTTTTCAGCTTGACGGCATCAATGCCCACGACGGCGTCTTCGCTGCAACCCTCAACGGCGTGACCTGCCGAGGCAACGCCCGCAGCGGAATTTCCGTCGGCGGCGCTTCGCGAATCCGGATCGAAGGTTGTCTTGTGGGCAACAACGGCGCTGCCCAAGTGCGCACCGAAGGGCATTCGCACACGCACATCGCGGACACGAATCTCCTGGACAATACCGCACCACCCTTGGTCCGCGAAGGTGGCAAGGTGTACATGGATGGAGCTGATAAGGCCGAAGATCAGCAAGCCGTCCTTTCGCCTAGGCGTCCAGCTCGTCCCAGCGCAACCTCGTTCGTGCGTCAAGCTCTCGCGCGGCGCACCGCGTACTGATAGATCGGTTCGTATTCCCGCCTACTGCTCTTCCTGTTCCCGCTCCGCCTCTTCCAGAATTTCGCTCACCTCACGCCGGCTGGACCAGTAGTACACGGCACCGACTACGGCGACCAAGACGGTCATTAGTCGATAGACTAGAGCGACGATGATTCCGTCGTCATTCGGCTGGACGGGCAACAGCTTGTACAACTCACTGACTGCCAATTCGAATGTTCCCAGGCCAGCCGGAGTCAGTGGCAGGGCACCCGCGCACATGGCCAGAGGAACAAGGATGAGGTGCTCGGCCATCGTCGGCGGCTGATCGAAGATGGCAATGGCTGCCAGATAGATTGCCACTGGCAAGGACACATGGACGAAGACGCTCATCCCGACCGTCGATGCCAGCACCAGCCGTTTTTCGCGGTAGACTCCCACGGCGGCGATCAGCCTCTCCAGAGTCGGCCCGATTTTAGGAATTCGAGTGATGGCGTGAACCATGCGGCCACGCCGGAAGCGAGGCACAAGCATCAGCACCACAAACGCGATAGCCACTGCCGTCACCACTAGCGTGAATTCGCAGATGGCTCTAACCTTCCAGTCAGCATCGGCAACGCCGGTCACCAAAATCGCAGTGCTTGTGACCAGCAGTAACGCAAATAGGCCGACGACGCGATCCATGGCCACGGTTGCCACCGCTTCGGCACGTCGTCCAGGCTGTTCTCTTGCGATGAAAAACGCCTTGAAAAGGTCCCCGCCGACGCTGCCGACGCCGACGAAGTTCAACAGAAAGCCAAGGAATCCCAATCGAAAAGCGTCGGCGACCCGGAATTTCAAGTCCAGCGCACGCACCAACAGATACCAACGAGAAATTGTCGCGCAAACGGTGGCCAGCACCAACGCGGCCCCGCATGCGAGCATGGGCCAGTCCTTCTCTTGCTGTCGCAGCCGGTCGAGATCTTCCTGGTTCAAGCTGGCAAGGAGCCATGCGATGATCGCCACGGGAATGGCGAATTTCAGGAATCGAATGAGGTACTTTTTCAAGGGATTTGACGCCTGGGACTCAAGAAAACAAGCGAACCTGCCGTCCTTGACAGTATCTATCGACAGTATTACGTTGTGGACTTGCGTTGGACGGCAGGTCCAGCACGAACTGATAATTTGGGGGATTAGCTCAGTTGGGAGAGCGCTTGAATGGCATTCAAGAGGTCGAGGGTTCGACTCCCTTATCCTCCACTTTCTTCATTTCTATAACAGCAGTCGGCGAACACTCGCACTAGCCCACCTTCTCGGCCCCAGACTAGTTGGCGGCCTCCGGCCCGTCAATGCGGTCTGATTCGCCTGACACAGCCAATCGCCATTCGCGTCAACCATGCGCACGCGTGCATGATCGTCTACAATGTGGGCAGCAGCACACTGACGCAGGTCCACCATGAGTGACGATTCAACCACGCTGGTGGTCATAGCCACCTACAACGAAATCGAGAACCTGCCGCAATTGTCCGACGAGGTCTTCCGCTACGCTCCTGACGTAGATGTCTTGGTGGTGGACGACAATTCGCCGGACGGTACGGGAGATTGGTGCGACGAACGTGCGTCCGTGGACGCCCGGCTCCGCGTAATTCATCGCTCCGGCAAGCTGGGTCTGGGCAGTGCGACCATCGCCGGGATGCGTTACGCCATGGAACACGGCTATCAATACGTGTTGGTCATGGACGCGGATTTCAGCCATCATCCAAAATATATCCCCGCAATGCGAGCTGGCATGGAAGGCGACGGCAACGAGCCATCCGTGGATGTGATGATCGGATCGCGTTACGTTACAGGCGGCGGTGTGGAGGGGTGGCCGTTACGAAGGCGGTTCATGAGTCGCGCCATCAATACGTACGCCCGATGTCTGCTGGGTTTGAAGATCCGAGATTGCAGCGGCGCGTTTCGCTGCTTTCGCACAGATGTGCTCCGGCAGTTCGATTTCGACGCGATTCACTCGTCCGGCTACGCGTTTCTGGAGGAAATCCTCTGGCACCTGAAACGCAGAGGCGCTCGTTTCCGCGAAACGCCAATCGTATTCGTCGACCGGCAACAGGGCCAATCCAAGATCAACATGCGCGAGGCCGTTGCGGCCCTGTGGGCCATCTTTCGACTCGGCGTCCGAAACTGGCTGAGAATCTGAAAGACGACGACAAATCGCTGTTCCACTCTCGGCTCAACCTCATAAAATAGAGGCTGAATCGGACGTAGCCCTTGAAGATTCTGGGCGGCTGGCTTGCATGACCTTTTTGGGCGAGCGGCGGTTGAGATCTTACCAAAGTGGCAGGCACACTCCGTGTGCCGTAGCCCCAAGCGGACGGCACACGGAGTGTGCCTGCTACTCTGTCGCGGGTAAATTGTCATCTGCCATTCGCCTTGGCAGTCTCCCTGGTCATGTCGACGCCCATCTAATGGCGGGCGGGCATCGGACTCATTCATTCATCTCATTCGCGAAGGGGCTGTCATGTCCGAACTCCAGCACGACGAGCGAAATGACGTAGTTATCGTCCGATTCAATCACCAGACGATTATCGCCAACACGGTGATCGAGAAGGTCGGCAACGAGCTTCTCGCGCTGGTGGATCGGGTAGATCGGAAGCTGCTGCTAGACTTTAAGGGCGTCACCCACATGTCGTCGGCCATGATTGGCAAGGTTCTGCTGCTTCACAAGAATTGCGAGTCTGCCAAAGTTCGTCTGAAACTCTGCAACATCCATCCACAGATCATCGAAGCGTTCACCAGCACCGGCCTGTCGAAGGTCCTTAGTATCCACTCCACAGAAGCCGATGCATTGACTGCGTTTCGCAAGAAACGTTGGCTTCCCTGGTGAAGGCCGTCGCGTGAATACAGGCGACTTGGGCTGACTCTGTGGCTTGCCGGATCTCCGCTTGCCGATCTCCTCGCATTATTGTGGTCTAAGGCGAGCGGCCTGACGCGCAACTACAAATGCGGGAAACACGAGTTCTCCGCAGTGAAATGATTGATGTTTTGCTGGTTTGGGGTATCATCGGGCGATTCCCGATCGGCATCTACTGTCCTCTTAATGGGAGAACCGAGTAATGACCTCACAGCATCCACCCTTCGTGCGAACCCGGCTTTCGATGATGATGTTCTTGGAGTTCTTCACTTGGGGCTGTTGGGGCGTGACGATAACCGGGTACGCCTCAACGCTGCGGTTCGGGGAATCGCAGATCGGCTGGCTAGGTGCGGTGCCGGCCATCGGTGCCATTATCTCGCCGTTGTTTGTCGGGCTGATCGCCGACCGGTTCTTCTCGGCGCAGCGGATGCTCAGTGTGCTGCACCTGCTCGGCGGTGCATCGCTGATCCTGGCGGGATTTCAAAACAGCTTCCCGCTGCTAATGCTCTTCATGCTGCTGAACGGTCTGGCATTCATGCCGACAATCGCGTTGGTCAACGCCGTAGCGTTTCGGCACATTCCCGATCCGGACAACTTTCCTCGGATCGCGGTATTGGGCACCGTCGGATGGATCGTGGCCATCGTCGTGTCCGGCGTGTTCCTGGGCGGGGCCGAGAAGTCGCACTTTCTGTATCTAGGGGGTGTCGGCAGCATCCTCCTGGCCCTGTACGCATTGACGCTTCCCGACACGCCGCCGAAGGGTGCCGGGGCCGGCGGGGACATGTTCGGGCTGAGCGCACTGAAACTCTTCAAGGAACCGTCGTTCCTGATCTTTGTCGTTTGCGTGTTTCTGCTAAGTATTCCCGCTTGCGGTTACTTCTTTACGCTGATGGTGCCGATGCTGCAGCAGCGCGGCTATCCAGCTCCCGTAGCCCTGACGTCGCTGAATCAATTCGCCGAACTCATATTCATGTTCAGCATGCCTCTGTTCGTTGCGAAGTTTGGGCTGAAACGCGTGATCTTGATCGGTATGACGGCCTGGGCCGTCCGCTATCTATTCTTCACGTGCCCGGCGTTCTCCGCGGCCTTCGTAGGGCTGATTCTGCACGGGTTCTGTTACAGTTTCTTCTATGTCGGTGCGTATATGTGGGTCGACCGCCGGGCGCCGGCGGAACTGAAATCCAGCGCACAAAGCCTCCTGGCCTTTCTTCTGCTTGGCGTCGGCTATCTGTTGGGGGCGAAGGGCGCCGGTATCATGATGGGACAGTTCCCGGCGGATCTAACTGCCATGGCGGCCGTTGACGCAGAGACAGGCGACAAGGTCGAAGACGCCAAGCTTCCCCGATGGGATGATCCTGAAGCGGCAACCAGTGCTTGGCGTTTCTTGGACCTTCGTGGCACCGTGGAAGGCCTTTTGAAGAAGCAAGAGGACGAGAAGGAAACGCCGAAGCTCGACTTGGCCCAACAACTCGACACCGACACGGAAGGGAAGATCAGCTTGGCCAATATCGAGAGGTTCGAAGGTTCGAGCGTGACCGTTGACGGGTTGAAATACTCGAAAGAGGATCTGGCATCGACCTTCAGGATGGCTCACGAGAAGCTTGGTCTGGAGGGCAATGTCGCTCTGGACCGGAAGCAATGGCTGGCCGTGCAGGCCAACAAGTGGAACCGCATTTGGTTCTGGCCTTCGATTTTCTGCTTCGTGATCCTGGCGATCTTTGCGGTAGCCTTCCGGGACGAGCCGGCCAAAGGCGAGACGACCGAGGAGGCAAGAGAATTACCGGATGACAAGGAGCCAGTCTCGGAACCGCCGATGTCGGAGGAAGAGGGCGAACCGGAAGAGGCTGATGAGGGATAGGTACGGCCCAAGAACGTGTCGAGTCCCGTGGGCCGGTCGGGAGACCGGCCCACAACGCGGGCACGGGAGATTCAGGTGGGAATATTCGTGGCAGGAGTCTCACACAGCTTAGCGAAAGAAGAAAAGAGAACTCGTTTCCACGGGGTTCGGGTCCGGCACGCCGCCGTCGGTCATCGACATCAGCAGCAGGGCCACTCTCATGTAGATGACGATCCCCAGGATGTCGATGATTCCGGCCACAAACGGACTGCTCATCAGAGCCGGGTCCAGCCCCAGCCGCTTGAACATCAGCGGCAGCACGGATCCGAACAGCGTGCCGCATATCACCACCAACACTAGAGTGACGGCGACCACGACCGACGGGACAACCTCTTGTGTCAGGATTATCGCTGCGACGAAGCCGATCAGGGCGAGGAAACCGCCCAACAACAGACCAGTCGCCAATTCGCGCCGCACGACGAGGAGCCAATCCCGCAACTCGATGTCTTTGGTGGCCATCGCCGTGATGATCAAAGTGGCGGATTGGTTGCCCGTATTGCCGCCGCTGGAAATCACCAACGGAATGAAGAGGACCAGCCAAGTGTAAGATTGGATATCAGTCTCGAAATGCTGCAATGCGAACGCCGTAAGCAGCGCGAAGACAAACAGAATCGTCAGCCAAACACCACGTTTCCAGCTAAGGGTAAAAACGGGCGTCTTCATGTAGCTTTCTTCCAGCGGATTCACCGCCGCGATGCGGTGTGCGTCCTCGGTGGCCTCCTCACGCATGACGTCGATCACGTCGTCGTGGGTGATGATGCCCAGCATCCGGTGCTCGTCGTCCACCACGGGAATCGCCAGCAAGTCGAAGCGTGCGACCTTCTGCGCTACCTCCTCCTGGTCGTCCAGCACGTTGGCCGCCGCGACGTCGGTTTCCATCAACTCGCCCAACCGCGTTTCCGGATGGGTCATCGCGGACACCAATTGCCTGGCCGAAACGACGCCTCGCAGATGGTCGGTTTCATCAACGACGTACAGATAGTAGATCGTCTCCAACTCCTCCGCCTGCCTGCCGAGTTCCTCCAGCGCCTGCTTGACCGTGAGCCCGTCGCCCAGTTTGGCGACCTCGGTCGTCATCACGGCGCCGGCGACGCCTTCGGGATACTCGCGCAGACGCAGGTAATCTCGTCGCTCGTCCGTCGGCAGCAGCGGCAGGATTTCCTCGACGATCGTATCGTCGGCTTCCTGCAGCAAATCCACGCGGTCGTCGGGTGGCATTTCGGCCACCAGACCTGCTATCTCCTGACGATCCTGCGATTCCAAAATCTCCAGTTGTTTGTCTTCGTCGAAGTAGCCGAAGATCTCCTCCCGCGTTTCGGCATCGGCATGTTGCAGGACCCGCCATGCTTCGTCGGCAGTCAACCCTTCCATAAACTCGGCCGTGCGGGCCGGATGCAGCGCGGTGCAGAATTCGCGCATCTCGTCCGCATTGTTCTCGGCCAGCATTTCGCGCAATTCGGGGAGATAGAGCGTATTGACCATGGCGGTGCTCCGTCGTTGTCAGATGTTCGCTACTTCAGGGCAGTCAGCGTGACCGTCATGGTGATCGGCTTACCGTTTCGCATGACCTTGACGGGCTGTTTCGAGTCAATCGGCTTCTGTTCGACAACGTCCTGGAGATCCCGCGGGCCACGGACTCGTTCCCCAGCGAATTCGACAATCACGTCGTTGACCCGCATGCCGGCGTCTCGCGCCGGACCATCGTTCATCACATCCACGACATAGACCCCAGACCGGGCGGGGAGGTGCAGTTTCTCCGCCGTGACCGGGCCCAATTCGTCGATGCGGATCCCCAGGAATGCCCGGCGCACACTGCCGTGCGTGAGCAATTCTTTCATGACCCATTTCGCACGGTTGCTGGGGATAACGAAACCGATTCCCTGATAGCCACCGCTGCTGGAAGCGATTGCCGTGTTGATTCCCACCACCTGCCCATCCAGATTCACCAGCGGCCCGCCGGAATTGCCCGGATTGATGGCAGCGTCGGTTTGCAGCAACTTGCCGCGCTCGATCTTCGCGATGCCCCGCCCCATGCCGCTGATGATACCCGCACTGACGGTGGTCTCCAGTTCGAAGGGGCTGCCTATGGCGATGACCCAGTCGCCAACGTTCATCCGAGACGAGTCCCCGAGTTTCGCCGCCCGGAGCTTTCCGTCGATCTCGACCCGCACGATTGCCAGGTCGCTCAGCGGGTCCGTTTTGATCTCCGTGGCTTTGGCCTCGCTGCCGTCGGGAAAGCGGATGACGACTTCATCGGCGTCCGCTACAAGGTGATTGTTCGTCAGAATAATTCCGCCAGAATCGACGATCACGCCGGAGCCGACCTGCGTTGTCAAACCCGGTATGTCCGGCAGTTCTGAGTCATCGCCTTCGTTGGGAATTTCATCCGGGAGTACACCATCGGGAAACAGTCGGCGAAAGCGAGGATCCTTGAGCAATTCGCGCAGTTCATCTCGATTTCGGCCGAATTGTGGTTTGCTCTTCGCGATCAGGGTTACGACCGAAGGGGTTGTGGATTCCGCCGCTTCGCGAAACGCTCGCGACAGCGACTTGGCCTGTCTGATGGCCTCTGCCGCTTCGCCGCCCTGCACCGGAGTGCCCACAAACAAAAGGCTGACGGCCAAGACGCTCGAGAACATGGACCACCTGCACAAACACAATTTCCAATGCATAGAACCGTCTCCTAACGTGGGGCACATCCCTCTACTCCAACGAGGTGTAAACGTATTATTATATGGTAGCGGCTCATGCGGCCAACGGCCAATCCATGCCCGTTGACAAGAAACGCGCTGCTGTTGCCGTTTGCGCAATCCAATGATAGGCTGTTCAAGATGACGGAGCCCGCTCACGAAAATCTGACAACCAGACTCAACGAACAGCAGTCGCAGCGTTTTGAACGCTGCGAACGACGGATTGGGTACGCGTTCAGGGACAAATCGTTGCTGCTCGAAGCCCTGACCCACGCATCGGGCGCGGACCATCGTCTGGCATCGAACGAGCGGTTGGAGTTTCTCGGCGACGCCATCCTCGGAGCCGTCGTCTGCGAATTGCTGTTTCAACAGTATCCGGACTACCAGGAAGGCGATCTGACCAAGATCAAGTCAGTGGTCGTCAGCCGTCAAACCTGCGCGAAGATCAGCGAAGCGATCGGTTTACAGGAGTTCTTGATCGTCGGCAAAGGGATGGCGGCCGGCCAGTCCATACCGCCCTCGCTTCTGGCCGACGTGTTCGAGTCGCTGGTGGCTGCCATCTACCTGGACGGCGGCAACGAAGCGTCACAGAGGTTTATCGAAGAGTACATTGGGCCGGAAATCGAGTTGGCAGCCGCGGGCGAGTTGGGTGGAAACTACAAGTCCCTGCTGCAGCAGTTCGCCCAACGCGAGTTCTCCAGGACGCCCACCTATGAGCTGCTCGACGAAAAGGGGCCGGATCACCGAAAGTGCTTCAAGATCGCCGCGCAGGTCGGCAGAACGCAATACCAGCCAGCTTGGGGACGAAACAAGAAGGAAGCCGAGCAGCGCGCGGCGTGCAACGCGTTGGCTGAGATCAACGACGAACCGGCCCAATTCCCTTCCGACTGAGCAGAAGGAGGTGTCGGGTGTCAGGTTTCAGGTGTCGGAGGAGAGGGGAAGAGGGGTGTCAGGTTTCAGGTGTCAGGGAAGAGGATACTCGACACCCGACACCTGACACCCGACACCTGACACCTGACACCTGACACCCGAAACCTGACACCCGACACCTGACACCCGATACCTGACACCCGATACCTGACACCCGACACCCGACAC
>JACKQG010005464.1_pt1 | contig 13961 bp, 10 predicted proteins | sample 8237621 | NCBI WGS metagenome assembly JACKQG01 (sample SAMN15677084, study PRJNA649215) | marine metagenome | biome: marine; feature: Black Sea; material: saline water; isolation source: suspended particulate matter (SPM) from the Black Sea western gyre | collected 2013-06-09/2013-06-10 | depth...
AAATGAATCTGCTTTTGTGTGACAGAGACAACAGATAGGCCTACAAATAAAACCGGTAAATTTTCTCCATTAGTGTGTATACGCCTGCGAATGGTGAAAAGAGAGAACTATAGCCTTCAGGTTCGAATAATTTCTTATAGTATCGCGAAATTAGACTGTATTGAGTATGGAGTTGATAAACTGTAGATTTGTCTTTCGGTAGCTTCTTATTTACTTTTACATATCTGAGTGTAGACTATAAATATAAATTAGCAAGGGTTTAAATAAATAAACTTTTTATCAAATAAAACCACCACGGCTATTGCGTAGCTCCAACTGGAAGTAAGAATTTGTGATTTCAGGATGTGAGGGCGGGAACATGTATACTGTGTCAAGTCAACCTTACAGTACTGTAGCCGGCTTTAACAGGTTAAGGATGTTCCCGTTTGGGTGTGCACCTCTTTTGTCTGTCTTTCCACCAGCTATTGTTAATCTCTGGATTGTCTTATCGGTCAAACGGGTGTTCTTTGTAAGATGTAAAGCATCCATATGCCAAATGATCACTGTGATTGGAAATGGCAATGATGGCTGGGACAATTCTGTCAGTTATCTTTGTTATTGTTACTATGCTTGCTGTGTCTGGAACAGCGATCTGGGTCACATGGCGCACGTTCGTAACAAAACAGGTTACCGTGTGGTTTTGGTTTTACTAACTTTGACCAGAAAGAATCATGTCATCCTTGCTCCTGGATAAGGCGTTATCATAAATGTCTTTAACTCAAATGCACCTCGACATAGTGTTCCCTGCGGTCGTCCACAAGGGGGATCATGCCTTGCGATTGCCCTGACCCACCTACGCCGTCTCCATTTACCACGACACCGTCCAGCGTCACGCGGATCACATGCTCAGACTTTTCACCAACGCGCTTGACAGTGATATGATAGACCGTATCGCGAAAGCGGTAGTGGATTTTGTACGATTCCCAATGGTCCGGTATACACGGTGCAATGCGCAGATGGTCTACTTCCAGCTGCAGACCCAGTAGTGTTTCCACAGTCAGCCGGTACATCCAGCCTGCGGCACCGGTGTACCAGGTCCAACCACCTCGTCCAGTATGAGGCGATGCACCGTAAATGTCCGCGCACATGACGTACGGCTCGACCTTGTAGCGCTCGATCTCATCCGGCTGACTGCCGTGATTGACAGGATTAAGCATCGCAAACAATTCCCATGCTCGTTCCGTGTCACCCATCATGGCAAACGCCATCGTGGTCCAAATCGCGGCATGGGTATATTGGCCGCCGTTCTCGCGAACGCCGGGTACGTAGCCCTTAATATAACCAGGCTCAAGGGCTGATTTGTCGAAGGGAGGGGTGAGCAGTTGAATTAACTGTGCATCGCGGCGCACCAAGTATTTGTCTACCGCTGCCATTGCCTGGCGGGCTCGCATGGAATCGCCACCACTCGAAATAACCGCCCAACTCTGGCTGATCGAATCGATTTGGCATTCGTCATTGTCGGAAGAACCCAAGGGTGTACCATCATCAAAATAGGCCCGTCGATACCACTCGCCGTCCCAGGCATTTGCCTCAATGTTGTTGCGCAGCAGCGAAGCCTGCCCGGTACAAACTTCGGCAAAGGCCTCGTCGCCTCTATTTCGAGCCAGGTCTGCAAACAACCGAAGGTTCTCGTACAGGAACCACGCCAGCCAAATGCTCTCACCCTTTCCATCACGACCGACGAGATTCATACCGTCATTCCAGTCACCGCAACCCATAAGCGGTAATTGATGTGCGCCAAAGCGTAAACCATGTTTGATTGAACGTACGCAATGTTCATAGAGGCTTGCCGCTTCAGTCGAATGTTGCGGTTGGTCGTAGTAAGCCTCCTCTTCCGGATTCAACTCGCGGCCCTCCAGAAAATGTACTGACTCGTCGAGTACTCCCGTATCGCCGGTCGCCAGAACATAACGACAGGTTGCATACGGCAACCACAGATAGTCATCGGAGAAATGTGTTCTCACTCCTTGTCCGCTGGGCGGATGCCACCAGTGTTGCACGTCACCCTGGAGGAACTGGCGCTCAGCGCAACGGATCAACTGCTCGCGGGCGAGCCACGGTGTCGCATGGATCAGAGCCATGGTGTCCTGCAATTGATCACGGAAACCGTAGGCACCGCCTGACTGATAATAGCCACTGCGACCCCAGAGTCTGCAGGACAGCGTCTGGTAGACCAGCCAGCCGTTGGTCAACACGTTCAACGCGGGATCTGGCGTCTCCACGTGCACCGCGCCCAGGGTGTGGTTCCAATATCCCCACACCGTTTCCAATGCCTGGCGTGCGCCAGCCGGTCCGCCGAATCGTTGGATAAAATACTGCGCTTCATCTGTGTCGCGGGCCGCGCCGAATACGTACACGATCTCGCGCTCTTGCCCGTCGGCCAGTTCGATCTGGGTTTGTATCGCGGCACACGGATCAAGGCCCGCACCTGTCCTGCCCGACAAACGCTCGCGGCCCATGGCCGCTGGACTGGCCAGCGAGCCGTTGCGGCCAATGAACTCTGTACGGTTGCCGGTCATCGTACGTTCTAGCTCGCTGACTTGCACAAAAACGACCCGATCGTTGCATTCGCGGCCGTAAGCATTGCGTGCAAACAGCGCCCTGCTATGCGGATCTGTTTCAGTAACAACGTGCATCATATTGGCATGCCGCCATTCACCCATCACCAGCTCCCAATACCCCGTCAGTGACAATTGACGCGGGCGCCCAGAATAGTTGTGCAGCTTTACCACCAGAAACTTAACCGGCGCGTCCATTGCAACGTAGGTGAACAGTTCCGAGGAGATGCCGGCTTCGTAGTGTTCGAACACGCTGTAGCCAAACCCGTGCCGGCACACATACCCGGACTGACCGCAGGCGGGCAACGGCGTAGGTGACCAGAACGCACCCGTCTCTTCGTCACGGATGTAGAGTGCCTCGCCGCTGCTGTCGCTAAGCGGGTCATTGTGCCAGGTGGTCAGACGGAACTCGTGCGCATTTTCCACCCAGGTATAGGCGCTGCCGCTCTCGCTGACGACCGTGCCAATGTGCGGACTGGCTATCACATTCACCCACGGCGCCGGTGTGCTCTTACCAGGCTCGATGGTGACGACGTATTCATGCCCGTCGGGTGTGAAGCCCCCCAAGCCATTGCAGAAAATGCGTTCGCGTGCCGACAGTGGATGAACCGGTTCCTCTGTCGGTAGCAGCACCGGGTCCAGACGGCTTGGCAAGCGCTCTACCGGTACGCGGCGTTCCACCTGCTCGAACAACGTCTCAGCAGTATCGGTGAGCACGACGCGCGCAACAGTCTGGAACAGGACCCGGTCTTCCTCGGAAAGTTCTTCGGCACGCCGTACGAAGACCCCACCCGGTTTGTCGATAATGTGCGCTTCGGGACCCGAGTTGATCAACCCCATGATCTGGTCTTGCAGAACCGCTCGGTAGCCCGAGAAATCCTCGTTCACGATCACCAAGTCCGCAGCCAGACCCTTCATCCGCCAATAGGCATGGGCTTGCAGCGCCTGTTTTACCAGGTCGATGCGGTTCAGATCACCGATGCGTATCAGCACGATCGGCAGATCGCCCGAGATACCAAAACGCCAAAGCCCGGACTGACCAAGTCGGTTGCGGGCAATCACGCTTGGCGCGGTGCGGCGCAAGGCATTGCCGTAAATGACGGAGCTGGCCAGGCGGTCGTAGACCTGTGCATCGGCTTCGGTTGCGTTGAGGTGGTGCAGCACCTCCTGACTTTGAAACCATGCCATTTCAAAGGCACGCTCAACGAAGTGCCTGTCACAATACTTCTCAAGCACAGCCAATGCTGTCTCGCGTGTATCCGCAACACCGGTGATGATCTGAATGGTCGCTGATTCGTCAGGTAATAAGGTGATGGTGCGGCGGATCGCCACGATGGGATCGAGCACCGAACCATCAGTGTTCGACAGCGTCGACGGATTGTCACCGCTATCCAGTACCACCGGGTTGGCCGCCGTTCGATTTCGCCCGATGAATTTGGCACGGTCAGTCTCGTAAGACGGCTCGTTGGCAACTGCGCCAGGTGCAGCCAACAGGTGAAACATCCACGGCACCTGCTCCCCCGGTGTACGGCGGCGGCGCGTGCAGAGGATTGCCTGCCGGTCTGGCAGGATTTCGGTTTGCACGAACAGGTTGCTGAAAGAGCGATGGGCTAGGTCGGCATTTAACGGTGCCAACACCACCTCGGCATAACTCGTCAACTCGATATGACGGGTACGGGACGACTGGTTGGTGAGCTTGACACGGCGGATCTCGACATCATCTTCAGGTGAAACGCTGATCTCGGTGTGCGCTTCGATCTCCTGATCACGCCGTCGGTATTCAGCGCGCGCCTGTACGAAGATCGCCTCATAGTGATCGGCCTTGCGCAGTGTCGGTTGATACGCGGTTGACCAATAACTTCCAGTTTCGTGGTCGCGCAAGTAAATGAATGTTCCCCAGCAATCGGAAGTAGCGTCCTCGCGCCAACGGGTAACTGCCAGGTCGCGCCATCGGCTGTAGCCTCCGCCGGCATTTGTTGCTATGACGTGGTATCTACCGTTAGACAATAGGTGAACTTCAGGTATCGGCGTGTTCGGGTCGGTAAACACGCGCATGATATCGACTGCTTCCGTGACGGGTGGGCGTGCGGAGGCGCTCACTTCAGCAGCGTGCGGATGCAACGTAGCCCCCTTCCTTGGTACACGCTCCTGCAGCAACAATTCCGTCGCCCGTGCGATGGGGTCAGACATGAATCGGCGCTACATCGGCCGATTGAGCAATACGTGTTCAAGGGCCAGGAGGCTCATGCCTTGATGATGCGCCATGAATGTACGCACGATGGCGTGATTCTTACCCCTCGGTACACGCGATGGTGTGTAATCGACCGACTCGTAGAACCCATAGACGCCGAGGAACCCGTTGGCGGCCATCGCCTGCAAGTTGCGACAGGCTTCCCGTGGCATCACCGTCAGTGCCAGTGCGCTGGCGTAAGGAGCGATTACCAGATCGTCTCCCAGCCCTCGCTTGAAGCCCAGCCCGGGCACGCCAAATGCCCGATATTGGTAGACTTGATGCATATCAGTAGCATTATAGCAGGACTCAGAAATGCCCCAGGGTACAGCGCGTTGTCGGCCGTATTCAATCTGGCGTGACACCGCTGCCTTGCAGCTCTGCTCCAACAAGGTGTTCTCGTAACCAGGCATTAACAACCGCGGCATGAGGTACTCGAACATTGAACCGCTCCACGAAATCAAGCTCACGTCGCTGCCATGACTTGTCAGCAGGCGGCCGAGTGAGAACCAATGCTCCTGCGGTACCTGGCCCTGCGCAATGAGCAGAAAGCTGGCCAGGCGCGCTTCTGATGCCAGCAGGTCGTAGCAGGACGGATCGCGGCGCCGTTCTCCTACGTCGTAACCTATGCTCAGCAAGTCACGCGATGTATCGTAAAGAAATTTAAAATCCATCACTGCCAGTTCGCGGCAACGATCTACCAAATCGTCGATGATTCTAAGCCTCTCCTCTGCACCCTTATAACGTGATCCTGCCGTCTCAGTTGCCCCGGCTGATGACAGCTTTTCAGTGCCAACTGCTCTCTCTCTGGCTAATTCGATCAGTGTCGGGATTTTGCTGAAGTGCTGCGGTTCGGGTACCAGTAATCGAAGGTCATCTCGAAGTGCAAGAGATTGTTGGTCAAATGCCTGCACCCAGTAATTCAGTTCTTCATCTATACCAATATCCGTTGGCAGCCATGCAACCAGCTCCCTGCCGATATGGTGAATCTTATCCAGCAAGTTATCGACAGCAGCCAGTGTCTGTGGCTGCCCGTTCAGTGTGAGCGAGTGTAGTGTGTCCTGCAGGAACTTGATCTTCTTCGCAAGATCAGGAGCTTGCGACAAGGGCACGTGTTCGGCAAGCACCAGCAAGGTGTCCTGCAACCCGTGAAACGCGAACGAGGACAGCACAGGCTGATCTTTCAACTCAACCAGTCCAGCTTGCAAGGTAAGCAAGCTACCGACCAGGTTGCCGCTGTCCACCGAAGAGATGTATTGCGGGCAGAGGGGTTTTAGCGTGCGTGTGTCGTACCAGTTGTAAAAATGGCCTCGGTAGCGTTCCAGCTTTTCCATTGTGGCCAGCGTATTCTCGGTAAGCCGCAGGAATTCTCCTGCGCAAATGTAACCGAAATCGTACGCAGCCAGATCCGCCAGCAGCGACATACCGATGTTCGTGGGTGAGGTACGTGAGGCGATGGCTGGAGCCGGATATTCCTGGAAGTTATCAGGAGGTAGCCAGTTGTCCTGTGGACCGACGAACTGTGCGAAGAAGCGCCATGTTCTCCGGGCCGATGCCCGCAGGAACAACCTTTGATCAACGGTTAAATCCGGTTCGGGGGGCGAAAGCGGTATGCTGATCCACCAGCCGATGACCGGCGATATCAGCCAGAGTAATAAAAAGGGCGCGCAGAAGAGCAACTCCGCTGACTGGCTGATCCTCAATGCTAAGGCCAGTACCATTGCCAGCACAGGTGCTATCCACATCTCTATAAAAAAATCTGAAAGCGTACGACGCGCGTTGCGACTTTTATAGGACCGTATATGCCAGAGCAACAATCCGCGTCGAGTAAAAAGCATTCGCACACCCGAGTACAGGATTGCATCCAGACAAATCAGCGTGTCGTAGGGCAAAAGGATCAACGTCAGCAAAGAGAGCACAATCGGGCGGCTCGTAGATTTGCTTGTCAAAATTAAGTGCACTAACCAATCACGTTCTTCAGGCTTACGGATGAATTCAATCACGGCTCCCAGCAAGGTGGGCAAGAACACCACACCTGCGACCAGCAGGGTCCAGAACAACGCCGATACTGGACCGAACAGCCAACCACCTGCCAGCAAGACAAGCAACGAAGGCGGCACGAGGCTGCGTCTAAGGTTATCTAAAATTTTCCACACCGACAAGGCTGTGAGCGGGTTCGGTTGCCGTTTAGCCTTCGATCCATTTGACACGGGAGGACCGGGTACGCGCGGGAGCAGCCAACTGGCAATCTGCCAGTCGCCGCGTAACCACCGATGTCTCCTGCTGGCCTCTATGGCGTAACTGACCGGATGTTCTTCAATAAGGTCAACATCAGTCACCAGTGCCGAACGCGCATACGCGCTTTCCAGCAAGTCGTGGCTGAGAATGAGATTCTCCGGAAAGCGTCCATCGACAGCCTGCCGAAAAGCGTCCACATCGTAGATGCCCTTGCCGATGAACGATCCCTCCCCGAAAATATCCTGGTAAACATCAGATACCTCTCGCGTGTAGGGATCAATGCCTGATTCACCCGCGAACAGTTTTGTAAACCGTGACTGGCCAGCACTGGTCAGGCTGATCGAAACGCGTGGTTGCAGGATTGCATAGCCTCCAACAATGCGCCCCTTGTCGGCATCATACACGGGTCGATTGAGAGGATGTGCGATGTTTCCTATAAGTGTGCGTGCTGCGTCACGGGGCAGTTGCGTGTCGGTATCCAGGGTGATGATATACTTGATCGAACCGAGGATGGACGTATCACCGACAATATCCGAGAATGCAGTTTTCTCCCCTCCCCGCAGCAAGGCATTGAATTGCTCTAGTTTGCCGCGCTTGCGCTCATATCCCATCCACACCCGTTCGTATTGATTCCAAACCCTCGGCCGGTGAAACAGATAGAAAATACACGGGCGGTCCTCGCTGTAGGTCTCGTTGAGCATCTGAACAGCTGTGCGTGCGTGGGTGAGTAAAGCTGAATCGTCTGGCAGAGTACACTTAGGCGCGTCACGGAAATCCGTCAGCAAGGCAAAGAACAGATTGGGATCACGATTACCGAGATAGCGGATCTCCAGCGCTTCGAGAAGATCATCAATCTCTTGCGGCCTGCTCAGCAAGGTGGGGACAACCACCATAGTACGGTGAACGGATGGAATGCCCTGCGAAAAATCCATTCGTGGTAACACATGAGGAGGCAAGACGAGTGTGACTAAACGGTTCACCAGCGGGACGGCCAGCGCCGAGATACCGATTATGCCAGTGAACTCAAAAAACCAGTACCGCCAGTCAGTCAGCTCGAACCCACCGAAAAAGAAAAACACAACTGATGTCGTCAGTACGGTGAGAAACAGGATGAGTCCGAGGTAAAGGAACAGGCGAAAATGCCGACTCGCACGGCTAAATCGCAATTTCCAAGATAAACGGCAGCCGACCGCACGCTCCAGTATGCGCCGTCCGTGGTCGATCAGGTAGTATCCGACATGCGCGGTGCGGTCATTGTTACTTAATAGCTCTGCAGCAGTCTGCGCGAGAACAATGGCTTCGCGTGCCACCTCCAACTCACTGTGCGAACTACACCTCGCCACGTCTTCGATGACATGCCGATACCGGTCGCGGGTAGCAAAATCCTGGCTGGTGTACATCCCGCTCGGATCTTCATGCAATGTCTGTTCAACGACACTAAGCGACTCGACATAATTTTTCCAGTTCATTGCGTCGATGAAACGCAGACTACCAATGCTGTTTGCGATGGATATCTGGTTGGCACCAGCCGTTCGTGCGGCTGACTCTGACAACTGCGTAGCGGTCACCCCTTGTTCTAGTAGTTTCTGCTCGACCCATGTTTGAACGAAGGCCATAGCGGGGCCCTGAGCCTGGAGTCTTGCGTAAAATTCCTCCACAAACGGCGCGGTCAGAGGCACATCGGCATTGGCAAACTCGGCTAACAACTGGATAAGCTGTTTCGGTTTCCTTTCCGCCGTCGCGAGCATGCGGTCTGCCCATGTGATGGCCGCGTCGCGCTCCTCACGCCGACGGGCGATACGCAACCCGACGCGGCGAAGGTTTTCCAGCAGCGCCAACTGCAGCATGATTGGGAATGCCCACAATTCTCCCAATTTTAATGGTTCAGCAGTCTGGTAGGCGGCGATGAAATGGGTGGCGTTGTCGCTGTCAACACGACCGTCCATGTGAGAGATCAACTCCAACGCCAAGTCATAGATGCGGGGGAAACCGGCCGACAGGCCATCAGCCAGTCGCGGCAACTGTCGGCTGTACCCGCGCGGCAGATGCCGACGCGCCAGAGCGATCTGCTGCTCGATTAGATAATAGTTGTCGAGTAACCAAGACTCTGCCGGCACGATCCGTTGTCCCGGAGTGGATGTGGCTGTCACGACGTCATACGCCGCCAGCAGAACGCGCGCATTGTCCGCCAACCGGGGCAGCAATCTGTCCGGACCCGGGTGCGGATCGATGCTATGCTGACCCGCCAGCTTTACCGCGTGATGCTTCAGTTGCTCGATACTGAGCAGCTCCGAACGCAGCAACTCAGTATTGTGGTCGTTATGCAGCGCATTTTGTGCGCGTTTCGAAAATATGAACTTTTTGATAATTTATGATATCTCCTCATTCGAACTCAGGGTAGTTAGCGCAGCACTGGTCTTATGGCATGTGTTTGACGGAAACTCATACCATGTGCTTTCCATCAGTCGGTTACCTGTCGACCGTAACTTTCTTACGCTGTTTTACAAGTATTAAGTGTGTTAAATTAAGGTAAATATGGATCATTCCGTAGAAGCGGCATTGTGTCAGGCGAAATGGTATTTTAAGCGAAACTGCTAAGGGGTCAAGATATGAAACATGATTTGCTTCCAGAATAAATGAATCGTATTTCATTTTTAGATTATAAGACCCACTAATCTTGAAATCAAAGAAAATTCTTTATAAAAACACGAACGTCAAATATACGGACAGTTGTATAATATTTATAAAGAATCTAGAATATTCCAAATTCAGGAACTTCCCTTTATACCGCTTTATGCTTTTCTTGAAGATCTTTGTCCAATAGTTTCTGGTTTTTAATAGTATCCAGAGCATTATTTTTTTTACAAAATCGTAAAAATGTTTGTAATAAGTAAGTATAGTAAACCTTGTTTTAATAAGCTGGGGATTGTTACGTAAAGTCCATATGATATTTATCTGAAAGGAGGATATCTGGGTATAAAGAAGATAAAACTATTAATATTGAACCTGTCGGATGATGTGATTTGAAGTGGACTCAATGCAAATAAATTTGAATTTTCAAAGAAATATATTGTTATGAGGAGAGCTCTATCTCGTCAGATATTGTATACTCTGAGAAAAAGAGGGGTTTCGTCTCACTCATGGGGGATAGGGCAACGCTGAAGAGCAACCTGAGCGCCTGAGTGAGGTAAATACCGCATGGTATTTCCCGCTACATAAAGTGGGTGGGAGATATCTTTCTTTAAAATACCTGGCGGGTTTGCTTTAAAGCACTAAACTTCTGAGGTTTAGGTGCAGAGACCTCAAATTGATAAATGTTATAGATTCAATTGTATAATTTGTTCTGAGATTTAAATATTCAATGTACGCTTCTGGTTTATTACCTGAAATTATACAGAGCTAAAAAATGTCTTATACGTTGTCATACTCAGTCTTTTGAAAACAACATTTGCGTTCAAGTATGAGTATTGCTTTGTCGCAGACTTGGTAAAAAATCACTTTCGCCTACACGTATTTCGAGGTTGAACGACTGTATAATATCTTTAAAATTTGTAGTAAAGATTTTAATGAAACAGTATGGTACTGTCATGTCCCATGGATAAGTTGGTTGCCACAATCTACACAATACTTGTTTCTATCTTTTCTTTTTTTAGCATGTTCATCTTCGCTGCAATTATTAATTGGTATATCTCCATTTACCACCTTGCCACACATCGGACAGGCATGTACAGGGGCATTAACACGGCCGTGATTAAAGTTTGAACAATTATTCTGTATCATTATCTTTTGATCCTCTCTATACAACAAATTGGCTAAGTGCAGTCAGGAATTTCGTCAATCCTGGTACGTTCTCTTTTTAGTCTAAAGGAGTTATTATGGTCATTATATTGCCCATACGTCTGCAAAGTAGAAGTGACTCATCTTGTGTCTGCTTACTGCAAGCGGAATCGGGGGCTTTATTCCTGCAGATGTTTTTAGAAGCTGCTCGAAAATAGCAATTGTATACTTTTGTTCTTCCTGGGCGTGGACCAGCATTAGTCTGGGTGATTCTGATATGGAAGCAACAATACTCGTTTTTTTATCCTTCAGAAAAATAACTTCATATTTTCAATTTATAAGGCGCGTTTCAATGTGGATATTTTCTTTACGGGTTGCACCCACAACAAGTGTTATGGGGTCAGTATCCAGGTATCCTACGCACCATTTTTGTGTGTATGTGCATTAATATACTTTACAGTATCACCAACGGTTTGTATTTTCTCTGCATCTTCGTCTGGTATGCTCAAGTCAAATGCGTCTTCAATTTCCATAACAAGCTCTACTATATCAAGTGAGTCTGCTCCCAAATCATTTACAAAAGATGTTTCAAGCGTAACCGGTTTTTCACCGTCACCTAGTTGCTTAATAATCATCTCTTTTAATCTTTCTTCTATTGACATGTTACTCCTTATTAAGGTTTGTCTTCAAGGTGCATAGCTTCATTGTCCAGCTTCTCTTTTATAGAGTATTCTTCAAATTCAATTCCGTAGTTAACAATACCTCTTGGGATAACCAGATCGTTATATTGTAAAAACCCAATAACAAAATTCTTTTTTGGGGATCAACTCGGAAAACAACTAATTGTGGGAGAGAACTAAACGAAAGCCTTCATTTTGAAACCAATCCATTGGTATGCATCTGCCCCGATCTGCTGTGCGCACCTCCATCGGAGTGTTTAGCCATGAACCACCGCGGAGAACACGATAAAATCCATTTAAAGGTCCTTTTGGATTATCCTTAGGGCCGCTTTCATAATATTGCCCATCATAATTATCAAATACCCATTCCCACACATTTCCACACATATCGTGTATGCCCAGCCCGTTAGGTTTCTTCTGACCAACCGGGTGTGCCATTCTATCTGAGTTATCTTCATACCATGCGTAATCTTTAAGTTCAGGCTCATCACTTGTACCTGCCCAACGCTCCTTCTCGCCTCGACTTCTCGCCGCATATTCCCATTCTGCCTCTGTTGGTAATCTGTACTTTTTACCAGTCTCTTTATTTAACTTCATTATATAATTATGTACGTCTTCCCAGCTCACATTTTCTACAGGATAGTTGTCACTCTCGTTAACATCAGATCCTCTTCTCATTATTTTTGACCACTCTGTTTGTGTCACCTCGTACTTGCCTATATAAAAATCATTCACACATATCTTATGTACCGGATTTTCATCATCGTCTCCCTCCTCAAAGGTGTCTCCCATCTCAAAACACCCTCCCTTAACAAATACCATCTCCGGATCTGCAATGACTAGTTGTGAAGACAAAAAAAATAACAGAATGGTTACAAGACTTACAACCATCTTCATAAAATTCTCCTTTTATTTATGGCTCATGTTCAATGAGGTCGCCCAACACATAGGATAGAAAGGTCTTCTGTGCATAAAAATAACGTATTTATATTTTGACAACTTTTGCGGCCCTGGAGCCCTTTCGGTCTTCGTCGATTTCAAACTCTACTTTATCTCCTGCAAAAAGAGTTTTAAAACCCTTACACCGGATTGAGGAATGATGTACAAAGACATCATCTCCATTCTCCTGAGAAATAAAGCCAACACCCTTTATGTCGCTAAACCACTTTACGATTCCGTTTACCATGCTGATTAACCTCCTCTTGTTTAGAGAAATGAAATAAAAAGTCAAACATGAAAAGAAAAATTATTGTGAAAGAGCTCTCATCACTTTAAAAACTGAATACATAAGAGTAATCTTTATAATGACTCATTAACATGGCCCAATCTAATTCCAGGTTAAATGCTATGGAGGAATCACCATTCTTTCGCTTTTGCATAGGGTTCGCACTAGTATCCCATTTATTAAGATCACCAACGACACAAACTCTCTTTGCGCCAGGGACAACAACCTCTGATAACCTGAACATTACTCTGTTTATTTTTTTGATAACAGAAATCTTTTTATTTACTTACCGTCTTCTACACTATCTAAAAATCCTTCCAGTCTTCTACTTCTGATAGGGTGCTGTAATTTCATGACCGCCTTTGCTTCAATTTGCCTTACTCTTTCGCGAGTTACCATAAATCTTTTACCAACTTCTTCAAGCGTATATGTATAACCATCTCCAATGCCATAGCGAAGCTTAATTATTTCCCTTTCACGATAAGTAAGTGTTTCCAGTACACTTTCTATCTTTTCTTTAAGCATTTCCTGGGCGGCAGCAAAAACAGGAGATTCCGCTTTATCATCTTCTATAAAATCACCAAAAGCGCTATCAGCACTTTCTCCCACTGTCTTATCAAGAGAAATTTGATGTCTTGAAATTTTTAACACCCTTCTTGCCTCAGGCACAGAAATCTTTATTTCCATTGCCAGCTCTTCAATACTAGGTTCTCTGCCGTTTTCTTGTAATAATTTTTTTGAGACATTTCTTATTTTGCTCATTGTCTCGATCATATGCACAGGTATCCTGATCGTTCTCGCTTGATCAGCAATAGAGCGAGTTATGGCCTGTCTTATCCACCAGGTAGCATAAGTGCTGAATTTAAAACCTCTTCTATATTCATACTTATCAACTGCTCTCATTAATCCAGTATTTCCTTCCTGTATGAGATCCAGGAAGCTTAGACCACGATTTCTGTATTTTTTCGCAATGCTTACTACCAATCTCAGATTCGCACTGGAAAGTTCTCTCTTTGCAATTTCATGTTCTTCAAAAATATTTTCAAAGGACTCGACTCGTTGGCTTAACCGCTCAGGTGTTTCAAGCACCAAATCCTCATATTCACTCAGCTCGGATTTCAAGGTTCGCAATTTATCCTTCATATTGTCACGTTTTTCGTATAATAAAATCTGTTTCTTTACACTACTCATTCCAGAAGAAATTTCCTGCAACC
>JACKQG010005466.1_pt1 | contig 13949 bp, 15 predicted proteins | sample 8237621 | NCBI WGS metagenome assembly JACKQG01 (sample SAMN15677084, study PRJNA649215) | marine metagenome | biome: marine; feature: Black Sea; material: saline water; isolation source: suspended particulate matter (SPM) from the Black Sea western gyre | collected 2013-06-09/2013-06-10 | depth...
GCGTACCGGTTTGTTCCAGCGCAACTCGTCAACGCCGGGCGAGCCCAGACTCGCCACCTTCGAAAGGAAGTGGTCAACAAAAAGACGCATCATCAGGCCGGCGGTGTGCCAGCCGCTGGCGATCAAGCCGCCATAGATGGTTCCCTTCGCAGATTCCGGATCAAGGTGGAAGACTTGCGGGTCAAAGCGCCGGGCAAAGGCAATCACCTCATCCTGCTCCACCGTGACAGAACCGAATTCGTACACCGAGCCGGCGACGTAATCCTCGAAGTAGCGTTGCTCGGCGGGAACGGTAAAGGTCGATTTTCCCATAATTCTCCTCACATAAATATGATGAATTAGTAATAACTCAAGTTTCGCACCCCATACTCTAACGATGCTCTTTACTCGTAAAGGTTGGATGGTGTTTTTTAAAAGGTAAAATATCTCGACAACTGCGCAAAAAGTTATGTTCTCACAATCCAACCAGGCCAGGCGCAACGACAGCGTTTATCGAAGTTTTGTATTCTATTCAGTATGATAAAATGATATTTTATATCTAGGCGCCGTCAACAAAGCGAAAACGCTCTGTTTATATTTTGCCTTTTAAAAAATATCATCCAACCCTTGGCCGCTAAGGATTTTCATATAAATCAGGGTGCGAAACTTGAGTAATAAGACCCCGCAAGGTTTGCTTGCGGGAGTTTCATAAAATCATAATACCGCATTCTTCGCATTTAAATTGGGGTTTTCTTGCGTCTGTCGCCGCTAGCTCTTCAAAATCATAGCGTTTATTGCCGTGCACTTCAAAACATTCTGGGCAATAGCTCTCTCCCAGTTCATCAGCTTTGATGGCCAAATGACAGTGCCGACACCGCAGCCTGTTTTTCTCCTCAGGCAATTGTATAAGCTTGCTATGGTTGCATGCAGTCATATTAAAAATTGTTTTTTATTTACTCATTCTTCGAATTACGAGGTTTAGATTTAGATAAAACAATACCGATCAAAATTAAACCCATACTCCCAAAAGCAAATATGACGGGTATATAGCGAGAGTCTTCGGTAGCGGAAGGAATCGCGGAAGCGCTTAAAAGCAGCATGATAAAGCCGCTTATCATCAACAAAGATGGCAGCCAGCGTCTTGGGGGTTTATCCATCATTTTCCCTTATAATCTTTTTCGCGCGTGAGCCTGTTTCTAAGCCATTGAAATGATAACATTGACCGGGCAATGCTCCAGCCCAGAAAAGCGCCAAATAACACCTCCCCGGGAAAATGGACGCCCAGATAGATTCGACTCAATGCAACTGTTATTGCCATGCCGTAAAAAGCATATCGTCTTCTTGGAATACATTCAGCTAAAAAGGCTGCAACCATAAAGGCATTGCTGGTGTGCCCGCTGGGAAACGATCCATTTTCGCTCAGATCAGCCGCAATGCCCGCAGAGACTCGCAGCATGACATGCTGCTGTTCAAATGGCCTGGGACGGTCAAATAAATACTTGAGGCTACTGCAGACCCCGGCACTAACTCCATAGATCAGCACCAAAAATAGGCAAAAAAATAAACCGACTTGCAGATACAATTTAAATTTTTGTCTGCTGCTCAAGTCGGTTTCGGTAGAAGGCGCAAACTGCTTAACCCTTAACAGGCCTATGCCGATAATCCATACCCAAACAATATTTGGATCGCCTAAATGGGTTATCCATGGCATTATCAAATCAAAGAGAGCATTGGTCCAATCCGTATTAATCCAGATAAAAACAGATCTGTCAAATTGTAAAAAATAAGTCATGTCCCCCTGATTCCGGTCTCTTCATTTGCATATCCGATTTAACTTTGTTTTTCCAACTTATCAAGGCGATGTTTTAAATATTTCTTGTGTTTCTCGATCTCTTCGGTCGTGATCCGGGAAAATTCGTTCCAGGTAGAAGATGTCTTTTCAAGCAGGGACCTGACATGCCGGGTCAGGGCATTGGGTTTGGTGCTTGCACCGCCTGCTTCTTGTACCCGCACCTTGTAGTGTGCCGGATATTTCGTTTCGTTGTAAAGACGCAGAGACGTGGCGTTGAGATTGTCGTCCAGCAGAACGGCGGCAGCACCGTGCATGGGTTCAGGTGAAGTCTTTTCGACAACCCACCCTCCGGTATTGTAAACGTCGACCCGGTTTTGGGGGTAACCCTTGAGCAGATACTGTTTCTCGTATGGCTTGTGAGTGTGTCCGAAGATGAACGTCACGTTGTCGGGTTTTGTTTTGAGTTCGTTTTGCATTTGTTTAAGAACCGGACCGCTTAAGTATGTTTTTAATCCATTTTCGCCGCGGGCACTCAGCGGCTGCCCGTTTGTGCGTGACCGTTCACGATCAACAATGTTATCAGCAATCTTTTTCAATAAATATTCAATCGGTTTGCGCAGCAGCTTCAGCCATTTGCGATCGGTTTTTTTAATCAGGCTCCCGGCCAGATTGCTAATGAGTCTGTCCCTGGCTTTTTCAACGCCCAAACTGATATAGATATTTTCAACCAGCGGCCCTACGTCGCCCGAACGGCCCATGGCTGACCAGAAAAAATCGATCCAGGCAAAGTTTTCCGCCTCAATTGTTCCGATATCCGCCGGCGGTTTCATGCCCGGGGACAACATCACAGCCAGATCGCTCATCAAATGGTAGATTGCTTCCACAAAATGCCCGTGGTGAAATATGGTGCAACGTTTGTCCTGGTAAAGGCCGAAATTGGGATAAGCAATCGACACTTCTAACTTTTTCAAATGATCGTAGCGCTGGATCAAATTGTTAATGATGTATCCCACCGGCAAAGGTTTCTTCTCTTTCTCGAACATTCTGCTGTCGTGCCATGGAACGTTCAACTCATCTTTAGGTTTGGTTTTTTTGAGGTAGTTCTCCACATACTGGGTTTCCCGTGCCAATTCCCACATATGATGGTCGTGGTTTCCCGGAATGTACAGAATTTTGTCGAACAATTCCCGGCCCTCAGGCATTACAAGTTCGATGAATCGTTCAAAATCCATCATAGCGTTGTTCATGGTGGTCAGGGCCATCTCAAAGATGTCGCCGGCCAGAATCAGAGTAGGTGCGGGATCCTGAGCTTTGTCGGCTTTGATCAGTTCTCGCAGGCTGTGGCACAGCGCAACGAGCGCCGGACTCGGCCTGCTCACATCGATACCGGTCAGGTCGGAATTGAGGTTGGTAAGGATGCTGTCGTCCTGACCAAGGTGCATGTCTGACAGACAAACATATCGAATGTTATTCATGATATCACCCTATGAAACGGTAAAAAGGGGTCAAACATATACTTGACCCCATTGCTTTGTGTTTTGCCTATTTGAATAATTTGTAAATTGCCGAGAAGTCTTCCTGGTCTATGCCTTCTTCAAAGGTCCTGGCGTAAAGCTCTTTTATTACAGCTCCCGTAAAAAGGGTTTTTTTCTGTTCATAAGCCAAGTCCTGGAGGCAATGGAGATCCTTATAAATTAAGGCACTTGAAAAGTGGGTTGAAAAATCTTCTTCGAGCAATTTGTTCTTCTTGGCGTTAAGCACGAGTGAGTTTCCACCACCTACAGATAAAATTTCTAAAATTTCTTCCTTTTCAATGCCAATATTTTCACCAATTGATAGAGCCTCGGCAATGGTAGCCATAAAACTACCTAACGTAAGATTGTTGATTAGCTTCATTTTGGTAGCAAGTGCCGGCTCTTCAAGATAGAAAAGATGTTTTCCTATATTTTCTAAAACTGGTTTGACCTTTTCATACCCTGTTTTATCACCGCTGATTAGAACTGTAAGAGCGCCTTGTGACGCAGGAACTACACTGCCTAATACAGGTGCTTCTAAATAAAGACCTCCTGCTTTTTCGCAAAGTTCATAAAAGACTTTTACCTCCCTGAAATGGTTCGTGGATAGGTCTACAATATTTTTCCCGTAAATGTCGCCGGATAAAAGACCGTTTTCCCGGCTTAGAACGGAATGGACAGCTTTACTGTCAAACATGCATAAAAATATAATTTCGGCTTTATTTGTTACCGCCATTGGAGATGAAGCTACTTCGGCCTGTATACCTTCAGCTTTGGAAGCTGTTCGGTTCCAGACCGTGAGAGCATGGCCGCAGTCTAAGAGTCTTCCTGCAATTGCTTTACCAAGATGTCCAAGTCCAATAAATCCTAAATGCATTTCATTCTCCTCAATATCTGTTAACGCTGTCCCGGGCTACACCTGACTTCACAGAATCGTAAAACGGATCAATGCACCGCTTGACAGTTCAATCCTCATAGTTTGGTATCACAACCAATGAACCATAGTCAAAATGAAATATAAATAGCGGATATAGGCACTTTAAAAAGTGTGCATTGGAACTGGTATTCTTCAGCACGGTCCTGATGTCAAAATTGAACACTAATAGCCGCTAGTGTTCAGATTTCGTATCTTAGGTTTGAATTTTTTAAGATCGTTAAAGGATATGATTGGCAAATGTTATCTTGATATTTTATCTCTTGCTGTAAAACAATTGATGACAGTTATCATCACATTAGGCTGATCAGGCAAAGCCCCAAGATATTGATTTTTCCGGTTTCCATTCAGACAGGAAAAGGAGGGTCTATTCAGCTACGATACTCCTAACGCATCAAATGTGTTTAAGAATTTTACGGCACCTGCCCAACAAAGCAGATATGTCAGATTCAGATGGAGTAACACCCCCTTTTATTTTTTGTCAAAAATTTCTCTTATTTTTTGTGACAATCCCTTCATATCGAAAGGTTTTTGTATAAAACCGTTACAACCCCGCTTCATTATTTCCGTCGCCTGACCATCTATACTATAACCGCTTGAAAGCAGGATTTTTATATTAGGGTTGATCGTTTTCATCAGATCGTAAGTATCTCCACCACCCATATGCGGCATGATCATGTCCAGAATGACCATGTCAATTTCCTCATTATTGGCTTCATAAAGCTCAACAGCAGCTTTTCCTCCTTTTGCAACCAACACCTTATACCCTAATTTCTTAAGCAACTCCTTGCCGACATCGAGGATCATTTTCTCATCATCGACCAAAAGAATGGTTTCCGCCCCTTTGAGTATATCTTCAGACAATTCCTTTTCTTTGAAGACTTCCCTTTCAGAAGCCGGCAAATAGATGTTAAACGTAGCCCCTTTGCCTTTTTCACTGGAAACGATTATGATACCGCCATGATTCTTGATGATTCCATAGGCAGAGGCTAATCCCAAGCCGGTACCCCTGCCCATTTCCTTGGTCGTAAAGAACGGCTCAAATACCCGTTCCAAAGTAGCCTTATCCATTCCGACACCGGTGTCTGTGATAGAGATTTTCACATATTTGCCGGGTTCAAGTTCATACGGTTTTACAAATCTATCACCAAGCAGGACATTTTCCGTTTCGAGATATAACTCCCCACCGCCAGGCATAGATTGCCAGGCATTGACGTATAGATTCAGGAGAACCTGCTCTATTTGACCCTGGTCCACTTCAACTGTTCTGAGACCTTCCTGAATCTTTTTATGAATGCTGATTTCTTTCTTCGTACGACCAAACAATTCAGAGCTTCTCGTAACAAGCTCATTTAAATCCGCCGGCTTAACTTCATATTTTCCACCCATGGCAAACCCCAAGAGCTGCCTGGTCAGATCGGTTGCGCTTTTAATATAGTCCTCAACACCTTTGAGATGTTCAAGATGAGGATGCGATAAATTTATATCGTTCAACATCAAAGAGGTACGACCCTGGATACCCATAAGTAGGTTATTAAAGTCGTGGGCAATGCCTCCGGCCAAGGTGCCGATAGCTTCTATTTTCTGGGCTTGTTGGAGTTGAGCTTCGAGGCGTTTTTGTTCAGTAATATCATAAAATATTGTCAAAATAAAAGATTTACCTTCAATCTGAATGATTCTTGCGAACATAATAGCTTGCAGAATGGAATGATCCTTGGCCTTAAATTTCATGTCCAATCCGCTGACCTCTCCCGATGCTTGTAACTCCTTTAAGAATTTGCTCCTATCTGCCTCAAGATAGAACCCTGCTTCAGTTGTGCTTAATCCAATAATCTCTTCTTTATGGTATTTCGTTAATTCACAAAATTTGTTGTTAATATCAACCAATCTCCCGCTCTTAATCTCGGTAAGAGCAACTGCTTGGGGTGATAAATCAAATAGGTTCCTAAACTTTGATTCACTTTCCCGTAGCGCTTCCTCTATTTGCTTACGTTCGCTGATGTCACGAGTAACGCCAATGATTCCTGTGGGGTGACTGTCCTTATCGCGCAAGAAAGACATTTTGGCTTCGGTCCAGATTGTCGAGCCATCCTTACATTTGACCTCAACTTCCAAAGTGCGCGACCTCGCCAGGTCCTTTTTCTCCTGTTTTTCAATCTCTAACTCCTCGGTGAGTACTTCTCCGATAAACTTAAGAGAATCCGGAGACCAAATTTCCTCCGGCGTTCTATTCATCGCTTCCTCTACGGTATAGCCTTGCTGATCCTTTACTGACGGGCTGATGTAAGTAAGGTTTAAGTTCATATCCCTTACCCAAATGACATCCGATACATTATCAGCAAGTAGGCGATATAGTTTTTCACTATCCTGCAGCGCTTCCTCGGCCTTCTTGCGTTCGGTTATCTCCTGCTGCAGTTTTTGATTACTTTGTTTCATGGAACTGGTACGTTCAGCAACTATTTCTTCCAGGTGGTCTCGGTGTTTTCTCAATTCGTCTTCAGCCTGCTTGCGCTCAGTAAGATCTGTAAGAACGTTCGCAAAAGACGAAGGATTTCCCTCCGCGTCCCTAAGAACAATAAGACTATTCGTTGTCGGTATCAAACTACCTGTAGACGAGTGGATGACTAATTCCCCCGTCCATGTTCCCTCTCGTAGAACAATGGGAAAGATCTCTTCTTGAAGCCGCCGCTGAGTCTCCTCAGAATAATATTCCAAGACGGGTCTGCCATAGCTGTCTTCCGGCTTTGTCTCACCAAACATATTGCAAAGCGTGGAATTGATGTACCTTACACAGCCATCGAGGTCTGCCCATCCCATGCCCTCTCGGGATGCTTCGACAAATTGGTGAAAGAGAGCGAGTTGTTCCTGCACTTCCTGGCGCTCGATGATTTCCTGATGAAGCTGCTTGTTTATGGCCATTAGTTCACCAGTCCGTCCCTCCATCTGCCACTCCAGTTCATCATATGCTTTCTCTAACTCTTTAACCTTTTGTTCTAATTCTTTATAGGTTGGTTTTTTGGACATTAGAAAATCCTCCGATCAATAAAGGTAAACGATAGGAAAAGGCACAATATATTGATCGTTATAAGAATAGCTGAAATTCAAGATAACTCAATCATGCATTCCCAAAAATAGAAGATTGGGAATCCAAACCATAACCTCGATCTTTTCCCTTCATATAGAAAAAATTTCCAGATGGCAAATCAGTTTAGAAAATAGCCTTTCCAATTGAAAAGCGCTATGTAATTTTTCATATAAAGTCGACTGTAGATTTTGGGGATACATTGCCAAGCACTACTGCGTTCCGATAAAAAAAGGCCGGAATGACCGTTCATCCTGTTCAAGAGCCGCCCGGATCTCTTGAAGCATTCTTTCCTTATCCCCGGGAAGCCTGCCCTGAAGGTTAATATAGTTGGTGTAATGGTCGCTGAAAAGATTGGAAGCGCATTCAAGGTCTGTAACAAGCATTGCGGTTTCGCGCAAAACCCCATGGGGGCTCAGCATCTGAAAGGAGCCGTTGTGGACGTCGTCCAGCAGCGGCGTATTTGTTTTGGGCACAAAGGTGCGCAATCTGATGAAATCCGGTGCAACTGCATTCAGCACTTTAGCCGTCTCTTTAGCATGAAAGGTGGTGCGGTCTGTCCCGCCGATTCCCAGAATAACATAAAGGCTCAATTCTATGCCCGCATCCATGACCCATCTTCCGGCCTGAACATGTTCCTGGCTGTTGCTCCCCTTTTTGATGCACTTTAAAGTGACATCATCCCCGGATTCCAGCCCCACATGAATCCTTGACAGACCGGCTTCCGCCAGGCGTTTTAAACCCTGGGGCCCTTTTTTAAAGATATACTGTGAGGATCCGTAAACGGTGATACGCTCAAGGTCGGGAAACACTTCTCTTGCAAACACACAAATTGCGACCAGATCGTCGGTCCCCATGGCAATGGTGTTGCCGGCCGGAAAAAACAGGGTGCTGACGTGCGGGCCGCAGGTGTCGCGGGCCGCTGAAATATCTTCCTTGATCTCACTCACCGGCCGCACCCGGTAGCGGGGTCCGTTCTTATAGATCATACAAAAGGTGCAGCGGTTGTGAGGACAGCCCACCGTGGCCTGAATCAGCAGTGAATCCGCCTCGCTGGGAGGGCGGTATATGGGGCCTTCATAACGCATAAAATTTTTCCCGAATATTTAATGAAATGTTTCGATGGACAAATCAATAATTAACTGGAATAAGTCACGCACATTATATTACCATAATTGAGCATAAGTCGAGATATCCCGGCATTAATTTTAAATAATGATCGCAAATAATCAAACAAATCACCAGCATCGCCCTGTGGCTGTTTTTTGGGGTCTTTCTTCCTTTGAAATGCTGGCCATGTTCCGGCGCGGGCTGTTTTACGCCTACCTGTCCATTTATCTGCGACACTTTCTGGGCATGAGCGTCACGGAAACCACTCTGTTTGCCACCTTCCCCATGATTGCCAATGTTCTTTGCCAGACCTTTGTGTGGGGAACTATATCAGACCGCTTCCAGTTGCGGCGCACATTGATTATTTACGGCGAAGCCCTGGCCGGCATCGGCACGGTAATGGTATGGTACGCACACACTTTCACCGCCCAGCGTTCCCATGCCGGTTGGGTGCTCATCGCCGGCCTGACCGTTGTCGAACTGTTCTGGTCCATGTCCAATGTGGGTTGGAGCGCCCTGATTTCGGACATCTATAGCGCCCAGGACCGCAATAAGATCCAGGGCCGACTGGCCAGTGTGGGCGGGATGGGCCGACTGGCCGGGGTTTGGATCGGAGGGCTTTTGTACGACGGGATGGGGCACTACTATGCGGGCTGGGGGTTTCAGCACGGTGCTTTGTTTTTTGTAGCCGCCGGTGTAATGTTCTTCTCAATCGCTCCCATGCTGCTGGTGCCCGAAGGCGGCATCCTGACCAACGCCCCTGAGGCAGTTGACCTGGGAGAGCGGACCGAGAGTGGCTCCGACCGACTTTTTGTCGTTTTCCTCATGGCAATGACCTTGATCAATTTTGGACGAAATTCTATTGCCATTATCATTCCCCAGTATCTTACGCTGGAATCCGGCTTTGCCGTTTCCAGCCAATTGCTGAGCTATATCGTCAACACCCAGTCGGCTGCCATCATCCTCACCGGTCTGGTTTCCGGTTGGTTCGGCCACCGCATAGGCAACGGACCGTCCCTGCTTTTGGGAAGCATTGTCGCTATAGTGGCCATTGTGCTTTTAGCGCTAAGCGACAGTCTTGTAGTAATCTTCGGGCTTAATGTGTTACGTGGGTTTTCCGATGTCATCATTCTGGCGACATCCTACGCATTTGCATCAGTGCTCATGCCGCCGGCCAAGCGCGCGCGCTACTTTGGTTGGTTCAACGCCACCTTCTTTTTAAGCTGGGGAGTGGCCGGAACCCTGATGACCGGACCGGTAACCGACGTGATGATCAGCCGGGGCTATGCCGAGGCGACGGCCTACCGCATTGCGTTTGTCGCCGCATCCGTTTTGACCCTGCTCGGTGTGATCATTCTGGGCGTGCTGCTGTGGACCATGCGCAGCAAAGCCAATAACACGGATCACTCGCGAGCCTGATTGGTTCACTGCAAAACCTTGCGAATGTCGTTTTTGTGAATACGGGCATGTTCGTAAGCCCAGCGAATGAAGCGCTCAAGCTTACCAGGGCCATGGAATGCATGCCGTCCTTCACGGTCAAGGTCTTCTTCTGACATTCCTGCTACTATTGAAACTGTTTCTTCTCGTACAGCCTTAAACTGTTTGATTAGCTCGTCTATATTTAGTCCGTCTAGCTTTGCAGTTTGGGTGAGATTAAACCGATCCACATCAAAATCTTCCGGCGAACCCGATCCACCGGATAAAATATCCTTAAACAGCCAATGCATCGAGCGTTCAATGGTAATAAAGTGTGCCAACACTTGTTTGACCGTCCATTTTGCACCGTCCTGATAAACCGGCACTCGAAGCTCCTCAGGCGTTAAGGATTGAAAAAAAAGCGATTGATTCTTCCAATCTTTCTTGCAGTTCCGCTATGATATTAGCTCTTCGGTTAGTCATAAAACTTCTCCATTTAGTTGATACAGCTTCATGGTAACGTCGATGCTATAGGACGCGCAATCGTTTGTGCGTCCCTATCAGTAGCATGTTATCTGAAATTTATTTTATTGATTATCGATTTCCTTCTCAAGAATACGGCTCACTTTGTCAAATAATTTATCAAGTTTCTTTGCTAATTTCTTATCCTCTGTATGATTTGCCTCTGCAGCTATAAATCCTAACAAATCATCAAGATCATGAATTGAATATCTTGCAATTAAATGCTTTCCCTGATTTCTTTAATTTTTAGTTTTTTTGTAAGTCCTGGGTCCGCAAAGGTATGATCAAATCTCTTTCTTGAAGAGTAAATTTTATTTCAATTTCATTCATTCTCAATTTTCATTTTGCAGATAAACTGCGGGGCCAGGCAACGATGACCGAACGCCTGTGTAAATTGCAGTGCCTTTCGGTAAAAGATGCTTTTTGAAAGTGGCACGGCTTTGCCCGGTCCCTCTCAAGTGCCAGGTTGGGTCGAGTATTAGCTAAACTGATAGCCCATCAGTACCCAATAATGCCAATCCTCAACCGCTTCCTTTGTTTGTGATGACGCAGCATGAATGGGAGTGAGTTGTGACAGCGGAACCGCCAAACCATCCCTCTCCCAGCGAATAGTGACGAACATCTCTTTTTCACACTCCTCTTCAGGTGCCATCCCAATGACATCAACCTCATCTTGAACGTGCAACGGTGAGATAGCACGTTTCGTATTGCATACAGCAGTAAATGGAAACTGAAGTGTCTCTTCGAGGTAATAAAACCAGCCCATCGCTTGTTCTTCAGGGCCGTATGCATCAACGATGATCTCCATCGTTATGCGTTCCTCCCTGTCTGTATTCTGCCTTGGTTTTGTCTTGGCCATGTTTTGCCTCATCGGGTAACGGGATAAGAAGCCCAACGCCTGGAGCTGAGACGAGGGAAACGCGCCAGCGTTTTCCCGTCGATTCTCCAGCGATTTGTTATGTGCTTTTCAACGTTTGACTTCCTTCATGATATCTTCTTGAGGAATTTCTTTAATACGATTCATCAGATCGCTTATAGCATTTGATCGTAATTCATCACCAAATTCAAGATAAGCCTTTCTACGCTTTTCCATATCTGAAAGAATTATTGAAACTATACGAACTGAACCGGCTCTCATTCCGAGAATGATAGGAAATGCTGTGCTGGCAAAAAAAGTTGCAATTATTACCCAGAGCGCATGGTACCATGCATATGCATAGGTCGTTAAAATGAATAGCGGCACGAATAAAATCATTGCCGCTATATTTCTTATAGATTGCATTTTAGGTATAATTGCATCTTGAACACCAGTTCCCCGGATAAAGGCAGATTCAGAAACTAAAAGTCGTCCAAGCGCTAATGTGGTCCCTTGAATTACCATCGTGTATCCAGTCAAAGCGGAAAGTAATACAGCGAAGACCACTATTATCCAAAACATATATTGATCCTTATTACTCGCACATAACGTGAAAGGTCAGTTGCCAGGGCCATTACACATAATATGCAAAAGCAACTGATTTTTTTATTTTGAACTACTTTTTAATAGGCCCGCTATGGCCCTGGTCAACTGCACCGCCTTGTTCGGGCAGGGCGTTGTTTATGGCTATTTGTTTCTTTTGCTGTGATTGATTCCAGTAGTAATGCCGAGAATATGCCTTTTCAATGTTTGGATCACCTGATTTGGAAAACCTCAGCATTCGTTTTTTTCCTTTTCCCCACTGATGATAGACCGCTTGTCGCGACACCATATTGAGATCGTGAACGTGGAAGCCTATAATGCGAAGAATTCGGTTAGCTTTTGAAAGACTGCCCTCAAATACTCGTTCAAGATAAGGAACTTGCCCTTTGCGCCACGCTTCATAATTTTTCTTGGAAAGATTGCCCATCTCGATAAGGATATCAGAGGGGGCAACAACGTCTGCATGAGCCAACATTTTTCCTACCGCCTTCACGACGCGGGGGTAGTATTTGTCCTTCCGGTAAGTATTGACTGTAATGTGTTTCATCTTCTTTGTTGAGGTCCGAATAGGGAGAGGATATCAAGTCAAATCAAAATGGCAATTCCCAGACCCGAACACCGTTAAAAATGTCTGAATCTAAATCGGGCGAATCCAAGACTCCTTGATGCAGTTCCACTCTTTCGAATGGCGTGTCCAATTTACTCTCGCCCCACTGATGAGCAGTTTGCTTTGCAAATTTTTCGTCATCCGTTTCGACCATCAAATATCCCACTGGTTCATCAGATTCCGGGACAAATTTCAAAGATATCACTTTCGATTTCACCAATCATCTCCTTTTGTTTTATTGTCCGAACGCCAAGGTCAGTTGACAGGGCCACTCTGCAGGAAAATGTGGCCAAGGCAAAGGACTTAGCGCTTACCTTAGATTTTCAATAGGCCCGCTGTGGCCCTAGTCAGCTGCACCGCGATGTTCGGCGATTTAATCTCAATGAATTTGCTACCATATATCTTCAAAATCCGTATCAGGATCGTCGTATTTCCTGATAGTTTCAAGCCATTCATCTTTGCTTTCTTTGATTTCTTCTTTCATCGCGTTTAATTCTTCAAAGTCGATTTCACCGATTGTGTGCATGTAAGTGTAAAAATGCTTAAGGCTTGTAATGTTTTCTTTTATCGAAGTAACAGATGCCCACATTGCTTTACGGATAAACCAACAACCCAAAAAGTAATCGAGTTTGTTAACCCCTTCCTTGGCTTTCGACGGCTCTTCGTACAACAGAAATTCATTGATATAAAAATCGATATTTGAAACATGTTTATCGACTGTTTTCTTAGATAATTTTTTTGAGCTTAAATATTTTCTGAAACTATTGAGTAATTTACGATTTTCTTTTTTTATCTTTTTACATTCAATTTCGTAGATTTCATATTCATCCATTTCGCTTCCTTTATATTTCTATTCATCGAACGTGGGCATAACCTGCTGGAATTGAGCGCCAGCGAAAATCCAGTCAGCGTTCATGCCATGGTTATGGACAGCTTAGGATTGATGGGCTGCATATTCATCCAATAGTCTGCGAATCATTTTCTGGTACGGAGTATTATATTTTTTTGCCTCATTTTTAAAGAATTCTACGCTGGCCTTGCTAAGGGCGATAGTTACCTTAACTGTTTCATCCTTCAAGGCCAGTTCCTCAGGTGAAGGAAGAAAGTCGGAAATGACCTTTACCTTTCCGATAGGCTCATCCGTGTATTTTATTTTCCCTTTCATATATCTTTTTCCCTTTCCGCCAATATCCGGCGCCAATAATTCTAATTTTGTTTTTTCGGTAAGCAAATTTTACAGTCATAATTCCATCGGAGACTCTGCCAAGGCAATAATATCGTTTTTCATCATCACTGTGTTTCAGATCCTCTAAGATGACACGATGATGATCCAGGAAAGCAATCTGCGCCAACGCAAAAGATACGCCATGTTTCTTTTGAACATATAAGGGGTCAAGTCTACATTTGACCTTTAGTAATATTATTCTTTATTGCCCCTATCTGATGTTTGAACTTTCTATCAGATTTTTTCAATTTTGAAACTATTTGTATGATGCTGCTTACAGTACTGTAGGCGTTAATTTGAAAAATATTT
>JACKQG010005467.1_pt1 | contig 13947 bp, 17 predicted proteins | sample 8237621 | NCBI WGS metagenome assembly JACKQG01 (sample SAMN15677084, study PRJNA649215) | marine metagenome | biome: marine; feature: Black Sea; material: saline water; isolation source: suspended particulate matter (SPM) from the Black Sea western gyre | collected 2013-06-09/2013-06-10 | depth...
AAAATCCGTTCCTTTCGGGAAGTACTGACGGATCAGGCCGTTCGTGTTCTCGTTGAGGCCCCGATCACAAGACCGATACGGGCGGGCAAAGTAGATGTCCACCTTCAGGATCTTTGCCACTCCCTCATGCTCGACGAACTCGGTGCCGTTGTCCAAAGTCAGCGTATGAGCCCAGTCTTTGAAGTCGCCGAGAAGGTCGATGATCCGATCTCGAACCAGGTCTGCGTACTTTCTGGGGACCTTGGCCATCCGGGTCACCTTGCTGACCCGGTCGACCAGCGTGACCAGACAACTCCTGCGGCCCTTGCCGATAATGGTGTCGCCTTCCCAGTCTCCGATTCGTTCCTTCTTCTCTACAATCTCCGGCCGTTCCTCGATGCCCACCCGATTGGGGATCCGATGACTGCTGGCCGAGGACCTCTTCCACCGACGACGCTTCTTCTTGCCGAAGCGAAGATGCCTGAGCCTGCTCGGGGCAATAGCTCCCAGCGGAACCGTTGCGGCGCAGCTCACGAGAAATGGTCGCAGGGTGAACACCGAGTTTCTCGGCGATCTCTTTCTGGGTCCGTTCCATTTGCACGAGCAGGGAGATCTGATATCTTTGTTCCCTGGCCAACGGTTGGTAGCAGTTCATAAGCCTCCTCATCTGCCAAGACTAGGAAAGGCTTTGAACTACAACCGTTGGCCTTTCTTGTCTAGCTCGATGAATTGCACTTATGAGTTGAATCTAGGAATTCATATGAAAGTGGAAAATAAGAATTGTATCTAGGACAGTTGCTTTCGCCCGCGCGATGGTTTCGGCGGCTCCCCGGCGGTCTTGCCCCCGTTGAAATCGAATTCGGGTGCGTTTTCGTCAACTTGCGGCGGCCCGTCCACGGGAAGAGTGAAGCTGAAAGTGCTTCCCTCGCCCACATGGCTCTCCACCCAAATTTCGCCACCGTGTAGGTTCACGAAATGCCGCGCCAGGTCGAGGCCGAGCCCGGTTCCGTTTTCCATAAGCGCCATGGGATTGTCGCTACGATGGAATCGCTGGAAGACCTTTTCCAGGTCCTGCTCGTTGATGCCGATGCCCGTGTCGGAAACTTCCACCAGCACATTGTCGCCGCGGCGCAAACAGGTGATCTCCACCTCGCCGCCCGCGTTGTTGTACTTCACGGCGTTGGTGAGAAGGTTCCAGATCACCTGCTGAATGCGAAAAGCGTCCATGCGAATGCTTGGCAGCGACTGCCGTTCCCGCACGATGAGTTTGATGTCTTTCTTCTGTGCCCGTGCTTGCACCGTGCCGATAGCTTCGGCGACTACCTCGCTCATTTCCGCGCGCTGAAGATTGAGCCGATTTTGGCTGTCCTGGTTGGCGGAAAAATCTAGCAGGTCCTCGATGAGCTGCTGCAGCTTCAGACTCTGGTCGTAGACCACCTTGGTGAATTCCTCGCGCACCTCGCCGGGCAGCTCACTGGTATTGAGTTGCTCGGAGTAGGCGATGATGGATGTCAGCGGAGTCTTGAGCTCGTGACTCACCTTGGCGAGTACATCCAGCTTCTTTTTGCTCTCTTCGATCATACGCAGATTGGATCGGCGCAGTTCGGTCATCACCTCGTTGCGCTGGCGCATGTAGATGCCCGAGATGGCGTTTTTGCCCTTGTTGAGTAGTCGACTCAAGCGGCTCAGGTTGTCGTGGAGTAGCTCGGGCTCGCTGCGCCGGGCGATCTCCTCCCAGATGAATTCGCCCATGAGGTCGAGCACCTGCTGCATCACTTCAATGGGGTCGCCGTCCTTGGCACCGCGGTCACCGGCGAAATCGATGAAAAAGGTGTAGAGGAAATCGTTTTCGTAGCGCAGGGACTGGAGGATCGGATCCAGATAGCTCCAGGCCATTTTATCGAGCTCGGCGCGATCCATATCGCGAAAATGCCCATGCCCGGATTCCATGAGGGCATCGGCCATTTTCGTCTGGACTGCGGGCAGCGAATCTTCAAAAATCTCGAGCAAAGAGGCAGTTTTTGCCACGGTCTCTCCTGCTCAGCAGTTAGTATCTCTGAGGGCCCTCTTCGAGGGTGTCCCATGCTTCCTTCAAATTTCCGATCCTTCCCGGGAAAGACTCCCATCTCCCGCGCTTCGACCCAGCGCATCGACCCGGAAGGATGACTTAGAAAGTGAGCAAAAAGCATGTCAGAACTATCTCACATGGACGAGCGTGGCCGCGCTCGCATGGTGGATGTGAGCGGTAAAACGGCAGGAGCACGCAGCGCTCTGGCTCAGGGCCGCGTGGAGTTGGGCAAGGTGGCTTTCGACGCACTACGGGAAAATCGCGCGAGCAAGGGCGACGCACTATCTGTGGCCCAGGTGGCAGGTATTCTCGCAGCCAAGAAGACGGGCGAACTGATTCCACTCTGCCATCCACTGCCGCTTTCTCATGTGAGCGTGGATTTCGAACTTTTAGAAGATGAGCGTGCGGTTCGAATTGAAGCCCGAGCTGCCTGCGAGGGTGCTACCGGCGTTGAGATGGAAGCGCTCACTGCGGTGAGCCTGGCTGCCCTCACGATTTATGACATGCTCAAAGCCTTGGACAAAGGCATCCGTATTACGGGTATAGAACTACTGGAAAAATCGGGCGGCAAGAGCGGCCATTGGAAGCGGGAGAGCGAATGAGTGGGCCCAGCAAAGTTTTTGTCAGTGTTGCTGAAGCCCTGGCGCTTATCGAGGTGAACCTGCCCTCGCCAGGGCGAATCTCAATGCCCCTCTCCCGGGCAGCGGGTCGCGTGCTGGCCGAGGAAATTGTGGCCAAGGAATCGCTGCCGGCCTTTTCCAACAGCGCCATGGACGGCTATGCCCTTCGAGCTGCGGAAGTTGCCGGCGCATGCGCCGAAAATCCGGTAGAGCTTCCTTTGGCCGGCGAGATCGCCGCAGGTGAAATGCCGCCGGCGACTTGGCCTACGGGCACCTGCCTGCGCATTCTCACGGGCGCGCCCATACCCGCGGACTGCGAGGGTGTGGTGCCGGTGGAGGAAACCCAAGAGGTCGAGGGTGGCGTGCGATTCTATGCCGACTTGATCGCCACGGGCTCGAACATTCGCCCGTCGGGGGAGGATGTGAAGGCCGGAGCTCGTCTGCTCGCGCCGGGACATCTTGTTGGACCGGCCGAAATCGCGCTGCTTGCGGCCCAGGGCATCACCGAATTGGAAGTCACCCGGCGACCACGAGTTGGCTTCTTGGCCACGGGCGATGAACTGCTGGCAGCCCACGAGGCGCCGCGCCCGGGCGCTATTCGCAACAGCAACACGCCCATGATTCTTGCCATGCTCGCGGATCTCGGAATCGAAGGCGTGGATCTGGGCGTGGCTCCCGACAATGAGGAATCTCTGGCCACCTTGCTGGCCTCGGCTTTGGCCGATGTGGACTTGCTGCTCACATCGGGTGGTGTGTCCGCGGGCCGCTACGATTTGGTGGGCAAGGTGCTCGAGGATCTCGGCGCGAAATGGGTCTTCCACAAGATCGCCCAACAGCCGGGCAAGCCCCTGGCCTTTCTTACCTGGATGGACAAGCCGGTCTTTGGCCTGCCGGGAAACCCTGTTTCGGGGTTTTTCACCTTCTGGTATTACGTGGCGCCCGCTCTGCGAAAGATGATGGGCCAGACCGACGCCCATCCCCGCCATGTCATGGCCAAGCTCAGGGGCGAGATCGCCGGCAAGCCCGAGAAATCGTTTTTTGGGCGGGCATACACACGTTGGGTGGGGGACGCTTATGAGGCTGAGCCGCGGCCGCCCCATGGCAGCCACGTGCTGAGCACCCTGACGGATGCCAATAGCTTCATCATCCTGCCTACGGGAACAGGCAAACTGGAAGAAGGCGCGGAAGTAAGGGTGGCCTTTTTCTAGGAATCCAATTCGCCCATGGGCACTTCGGTGAGCACGGGCACGGGCTCTTCGGCATCGAAATCCACGGCCACGCGCTCCACGCCGTAGCCGCGTGCGATCAGTTCCAGGGTCTGCCGGGCGGAGTCTTCAACTTTCGAACGCAGGGCCTTGGCCTGATCTATCGCCAAGAGCTGAACGTCTTCCTTGGCGCGCTCTTTGAGTTGATTCTTCACTTTCACGTCGAAACGGTCGCCGAGCACCTTGCTGAGTATACCTGGTAGGGCCCAGGAAAGCAGCTCGCCCTGCTGTTCATCGTAAAAGGACAGGTCGCGCAGGCGGATTTCCGGTTTCACTGGAGGCATGCTGATGCGATGCACGCCGTTGACTTCCCGAATGCCGAAGGCCTGGTCGCGCAGGTCGTAGCGAAAATCCACTTCGAACTCGAAGATCATGACCATTTTTTTGGACGCGAGCAGCCAGCTCCAATATTTCTCACCGGATTCGCCGAAGCGATGATCCTCCGCGCTCACGATTTCCTTGGCCAAAATGCGAAAGACCGACAGCTCCCCGATGGACTGCATCTGTTTGATCTGCCGCCCCAAGGTTACGCGCGCTTCCCGCGACGGCTTCCCACTGCGTCCCCGACGCCACAAAATGGCGAAGGCCACGGCGATGACGAGTCCAAAAGCTAGGCCGAATCCGAATCCGCTCATGAGTTCTCCTAGGCCGGTTCGGGAGTTTCGCTTCCCTCGGCGATGTTTTTCTCAGGGCCGAAGCATATTGAACTTGAACAAGAAGGATTTCATGGTTCAAGTGCATGTTCAAGTTCAGGTTTTTTGTGGGACGTAGGCCCACAAAAAAACCTGCAGGAGCTTCGCCGAGACGAAGACCCCCGCAGGAGGGTGAGAGAAAGTCCTAGTCTACGGGATGCCAGAAAGGCCTGTCAAGACCCTCGGCTCAGGAACCTCGGGGCCAGTAGAGGATCCGTCCACAATTCTCGCAATGCTGGATTTTTTCCTGGTTCTCGGCGGACACAAAGGCCGCGGGGATAACGGCAAAGCAGCCTAGGCAGATATTCCCGGTTACAGGCACCACGGCCCGCCCCAGGCGCTTGACCGCGCGCTCATAGCGGCTCAGCAGCACCTTGTCGATGCCCGTAGCCAGCTCATCGCGGGCGGCCTGCAGATCTTCCTGGCCTCCCATGGCGAAGCCCATATTTTCGAGCTTCTTAGCAAGAGCCTTGTCCTTGGATTCTCGGATCATGTCGTCGAGATCCTGAAGGGCGACCAGACGCAGAAGATGTTCGCTCATGGCCGTCATCTAGTCCTCCTCCAAGATTGCTTTAAATTCATCGAATTTCTTCAGAGCCATCAGCTTTTCGCGCGTGGCGTCATCGCGGATCAACTCGACCACTTGGCCCAAGGCGGGCAGGTAGCGGTTATCTTTTTCCACGGGGGGAGCGATGAACATGAAGAAGAGGTTCACGGGCTTGCCGTCGATGGCGCCATAATCCACGCCTTTTTTCGATACGGCCAGCAGAGCCATGAGTTTGGGAATGGCCAAGGAACGGCCGTGTGGGAAAGCCACGCCGCTGCCGAGACCAGTGCTGCCCAGGCTCTCACGATTTTTGAGCATTCCGAGGATGACTTCGCGATCGCGAATCACACCGGCTTCCACCGCGTGATCGACCATTTCCTGCAGGGCGTCATCGCGGTTGGTCGATTTGAGCTTGGGAATGAACAGATCGGGACTGAACAGCGAAATGAGTTCTTCGCGAGTCATGGAGGGGGAACTCCCTTGGGTATCGATATCGGTATGGGGCACCGGGCTCCCTTCCCAGGCTGGGAATGGCAAGTGTATACAGGCTAACAAACGGATCCCAATCGGACAAGCCTCTCCACAAGACTTTTCCTTCTTGGCTGCAGCTCTGCTAGGATAGGGGAATGAAAGAAGCTCCAAAAGATAGGATCGGCCGCGTACTCAGGGCCGAAAGCGGACGCTACACGGTTCAATCAGGTACCTTGTCGGTACCTTGCCAGCTGCGCGGTCGCCTCAAAAAGGAGAAGCTGGGCCGCACGCGAAATCTCGTGGTGGGCGATGAGGTGCGCTTCATCCTGACGGGGTCCGGGGGGGCTCAGGACAGCGAGGGCGTGATCGAAGAGATTCTTCCCCGTCGCAACATGATTTCGCGCCTCGCCTCGGGAAAAAGCCGAAAAGAGCAGATCCTTATGGCCAATTTGGACCTGATCTTCCTGGTCATGGCCATTCGCGAACCCGGCTTCGCGGGCATTCTGCTGGATCGATTCCTGGTCGCCTGTGAGCATCGCCGGCTTGAGGCGCATATCTGCCTGAACAAGTGCGACTTGGACGACGGTCATGAGGCCGACCAGCTTATGGCTCCCTATTGCAAGGCGGGTTACAAGACCTACTGCTTGAGCGCTCTTGAGCGCAGGGGCCTGGACGAGCTCAAATCATCCATGACCGATCAGGTCAGTTTCTTCCTGGGACCCTCCGGTGCGGGAAAAAGCACCATTTTGGCGGCCATTCAGCCTGGGCTCGAACTGGCCACCCAGACCGTGAGTCGCGGCTCGGGAATGGGGCGCCATACCACCACGCGTACCGAGCTTCATCCTCTGGATTTCGGAGGACATGTGGCTGATTCCCCTGGGGTTCGCGAATTCGGCCTCTGGGGAGTGGCAGATATGCAGTTGGCAGGCTGTTTCCCCGAATTTAGGGGATTTCTAGGGGCCTGTAGATTTCCCAACTGCAGCCACTCCCACGAGCCCAATTGTGCCGTCATTGAGGCCCTGAGGGATGGGTATATAGACGCTGGCAGACACGAGAGTTACCTCAGAATCCTCGCTGAGATTCGGGCGGGAGACTTAACTTTCTGAGGTGGCTATCTTGACCCGCAATTGACTGTCTGATAAGGTTGTTAACCGGAGGACCATGTCTTCCGTGCAGTTGTGTACTTTTTTCAAGGGGGCCTGTTTTGCGAGGCAAAGTAAAGTGGTTCGACGAAGCCAAGGGATATGGTTTCATCGAGCAGGAGTCCGGTGAGGACATTTTCGTCCACTTTTCCCAGATCCAGGGAGAGGGCTTCCGGACTCTCGGTGAGGGCCAGGAGGTCGAATTCGAAGTCAGCCAGGGACCCAAGGGCCCACTGGCCACTAATGTGACCAAGATTTAAGCTCGGCCGAATCAAGTCCTTGACCCCCGCGCCCTGCGGGGGTTCTTTTTATGCATGAAATCTCTACCATCCCCCTACATTCTCGTCGGCGATGAAATCTTCCCTCATCATGAGGCGAAGGTTTCCGCCAGCGATCGCGGTTTCCTCTACGGCGACGGCATTTACGAAACCCTGCGCATCTACCAAGGCATTCCCTTCGAAATGGAAGAGCACCTCGGGCGTCTACGAGAATCTGCCGAAGCGCTTTACATGGTTCTTCCCTGGAGCGATGAGGAATTGGCGCGGAAAATTCAGCGCACCTTGGAAGCCAACGAGACACAAGAGGGACGCCTTCGCATTACCGTTACTCGCGGTGAAGGCGATGTGCGCGCCCGGCCCGAGGACCTGCGCAATCCAGTAATCGTGATACGTGCTCAACCCTATGAACCACCGGCGGAAGATTTTTACCTTCGCGGCGTGAGTGTGGAGATCAGCGAACGCATTCGGAATCTGCCCGATGCCCTGGACCCGGCCATCAAGAGCGGCAACCTTTTGAATAATCTGCTGGCCCGATTCGAAATGAGAAACGAAGGCACTTTCGAAACCCTGCTGCCCAATGCCCGCGGTGAGCTCACCGAAGGGTCCCTGTCCAATCTTTTCCTGGTGGATGGCAAGGGTCGCCTAGTCACTCCCTCGGCCGATAGCGGCATTTTGCTGGGCATTACTCGCAAGTGGGTCATAGATTTGGCTCGGACCAGCGGTTTGGAAGTGCTGGAAAAAGCGGTGCTTGCCGAGGAACTCTACGAGGCGCAGGAGGCATTCATTACAGCTAGCACTTTGGAAATTCTGCCAGTGACCCGAGTAGAGGATAAGCCCATCGGTAATGGGGTCGCGGGCTCGGTGACCTTGGCTCTACTTGAAACATATCGCCAAGGTGTGCGCGACTACATTGAAAGCTTCGATTGGCCCGAAACTCATGCCTAAAAAAATGCCCCGTCCCGAAGGACAGGGCACTTTTTTTCTTTCCGAAGCGGCCGCACGGTTAATTCTCGAACCGACTAGATTAGTAGTCGTTGCCCATTTCATCCTTGGGATCCGTCGTATCGGAATCAAAGGTATCGAGAAGAACTTCCACAGAACTGGAGTAACCGCTCTCGTTGCCGCTCTGGTCCAACGCGGTCACCTTATACTCAACGATCATCGGGCTGCTAGCCTCGATACGATCGTAGTAACCGGCGCTGGGAACTTCAACGAGGGACTGGAACGAGGGCTGACCAGCAGCACGATAAATCTTGTAACCGGCCAGGTCCGACTCGTGGTTTTCACGCCAAGTCAGGTGAACCGTGTTGCCCTGTACCCGCACCATAACCTTACCAGGTGTAGTTGGGGCGATCAGATCTCCCCCGGGGTCGGGTTCAATCGGAGTGGAGCTATTACCTGAACAGCCAGCCACAAAAAGGGCGGACACCGTTGCCAAGGCAATTAGCATCAGAGTCTTACGCATTGTCCGTACTCCTTTCAAATGCTTTGAACGCGCGTCTTGCGTTTGACAGAGAAATGGCTGCGAGGAAACGGGAGGTCGAAGCTAAGTCAGCAGGTCAGGTCGTCCCCCCGCAGCCGAGCCCGAATCAGCAAGGCTGGTGCCAGAGGGTAAATGGCCTCATCGAGCCTCATAAGTCCTTGGAAAACAAGCAAGAAGGGGAGATGGTCAGAACTCAAGAACCCTTCTTGGGAAGCTTGAGAATCCGGTGGAAACGGTTTTTGGGGGCCCCAAGAGGGTCGGAAAGAAGGGGAAGAATATTCCTCTTGCCCCTTCCACTTGACAATTTTAGCTCACCTTGACTAATCTGGTCTCCGAGAAGGACTTGTGAGCAGTTCCTATTCATTGGGAAGGAGTAGGTCCATGACGAAGGCTCAAATCGTTGAGGAAATCGTCCAAAAGACCGGCCTTACGAAAAAGGATGTTGCGGAAGCGGTGGATCAGTTTCTGAAATCCATCTCCGATGCGCTGGCCGAGGGAAAGCACTTGGAAATCAGGGGGTTCGGCACCTTTAAGGTGAAGCGCCGCAAGGCGCGCATGGCTCGAAATCCTCGGACGGGTGATCCCGTTCCCGTACCCGAGCGTTTTGTTCCGGTGTTCAAGGTCAGTAAGGAACTGAAGGACATGGTCGCCACCGCGAATCCTGTCGCGGAAGAGGGCGAATAGTCCCTGTAGGACCCTACGACCTTTCCTTTAGTAAAGAAGAAGAGCCTCCCCGGAGGGGGAGGCTCTATTTATATGGGACCCTGCCGAGTGTTAGTTATCCAGCAGATAGGAAAGCGAGACGCTGATGTCCAAGTTGTGGGTCAGCGTACTCTCGTTGAAAACGCTTTCGGGCTCCGGATCTTGAATCCAGGCGCCGGTCCAGCCCATATCTCCGCGAAGATAGAAGTCGCCTTTGAGGTTGCGGCGTGCGCCAAATCCCAGCTGGACGCTATTGCTCGTGCGATAGTCCTCGGCGGTATAGCGATTAAAGCTTCCCACGCCCGTATAGAGGTGCACGAAAAAGCCGCGCATGGGCAAGAGGTCGTAGGTCAGATTCAGCTGTGTGCGAGACACGTATTCATCCGCGCCGAAGGGAAATCCTCCCATGCCGTCTTTGTTGGCCGAACGCGTATAGTGAAATTGAAGTCCCAGGTAGGGGATGAATCGCATATCCGCACGGATGCCGTAGGCCAGGGAGTTGTCGTACTCAAAGGCGCTGTCGTATTTGAGGAAGCCCACATAGGGAGCTATCTCAAGGCTGGGCATTTCCTGGAAGGCGAACGCCCCGCCTGCGGAGGCGAGGGTCAACAGAGCGGCCAAGACCGCGACATTCATCTTCATGGATCGTCCTTCGGGATTCGAGTCCAGGGGCCGGGCAGGCTTAGATTAGGGCAGCTTGGTCGGGAAATCAAGTCCTGGGATCGCCTGTCCGCCATCCGCAGATGGCTGAGCAGCAACACTTGTCAGTCCGCATCCGCTTCACTAGACTGCCAGCGGGCACGAGCAAGTCTCACACTTTGTTGAGCATTGAGGGTGGATGACACATGCCGACAGATCCCTTCCAAAACCACGACTACTCCAAGATACGCCAAACCCTGGTTCAATTCCTCCAAGATGAGATGGAGCGAATCGGCCTGGACCGCGGGATCCTCGGCCTGTCGGGCGGGTTGGATTCGGCTCTGGTCTGTTTCCTCGCGGCGGAGGCCCTTGGACCCGATCGCGTGATCGGCGTGGCCATGCCCTACAGCAGCAGTTCACCCGAAAGCCTCGAACACGCCAAACTAGTAGCCCGGGAAACGGGCGTGGAATTTCTCGTGCGGGAAATCACCCCCATGGTGGACGCCTATTTCGCGAAACAGGTAAATGCAAGCAGCCTAAGACGCGGCAACAAAATGGCCAGAGAGCGCATGAGCGTACTCTACGACCTGTCCGCGGAAAGAAAGGCCTTGGTGCTTGGTACCAGCAACAAAAGCGAGATCTGCCTGGGCTATGGAACTGCATTTGGCGATCTGGCCTGCGCGATCAATCCAATTGGCGATCTCTTCAAGTCGGAAGTCCGGCATCTCTCGCGTCTGATGGGAGTGCCTGATGAAGTCATCGACAAGGCACCCAGCGCAGATCTCTGGGCGGGTCAGAGCGATGAGGACGAACTGGGTTTCAGCTATGAGGCGGTGGATCCTCTGCTAGGCCTGATGTTCGATCAGGGACTCACCGATTCTCAATGCGTGGAGGCCGGCTATAATAAGTCGTTTGTGCACCGAGTAAGGCAGCTGAACGAAAAATCTGAGTTCAAGCGCCGCCTGCCGGTGATCGCCAAGCTTCCGGGCCGAGAAGCTTCAAGCGGCGGGAGCGATTAATGGCCGGGCGACTGGTTCTCGTTCCCACACCCTTGGGCAATCTCGAAGACATCACCCTGCGGGCTCTGCGAGAACTCAAAGAGGCCGATATCGTCGCCGCCGAGGATACCCGGCATTCCGGCCGCTTGCTGGCGCATTTCGAGATCAAAGCGCCTTTTATGAGTTTCCACGAACACAATGAGGCGCGGCAGAGCGAGCGCATCGCGGGTCTACTGGATGAAGGAAAAACCGTAGCCTTGGTGAGCGATGCCGGTACGCCGGGCATCAGTGACCCCGGTTTTCGAGCTGTGCGCGCGGCGCTGGCCGGAGGGCATCAGGTGGAGGCCCTGCCGGGTCCCACGGCCCTAATTCCCGCCCTGGTGATCAGCGGACTGCCCTCGGATCGTTTTATTTTTGAGGGATTTCTTCCACGCAAACAGGGAGCGCTCCGTCGAGGCTTCGAGGCTTTGGCCGAAGAGCGCCGTACGGTCATATACTATGAGTCGCCCCATCGCATTGGAAAGAGCACTGCATTGCTTGCTGAGCTCTATCCCCAGCGTCCCGTGGCTCTGGTTCGCGAAATCAGCAAACGCCACGAAGAGGTCATTCGCGGCAGTGCCGAGGAAGTCGCGGCGCGTCTGGCCCTGAAACCGGTGAAGGGCGAGATCGTGCTGCTGGTGGGTCCTGAATCTTGACTTCCGGTTCGGGGGCGATTAGCCTCGCGGCTTACGAGGAGGACGAATGTTCAAAGATCGCGTCCAAAAATTAGGACGTCGCCCCTTGGAGCCCCTGGCTGCTTTGCTTCTGCGCATGGGCCTCACTCCCAATGCCTTGACCATGACGGGTATGGTGCTTTCAATCGGCGCGGGTTTGGCAATCATAAGAGGACGTTTGATCAGCGCAGGCTTCCTGCTGTTGGCCGGCGGCCTTTGTGACATTCTCGACGGCAGTATGGCGCGGCGCGGTGGCAGGTCTACCGTGCGTGGCGCATTTCTGGATTCCACTCTCGATCGAATCAGCGAGATCGCTGTCTTCTTCGGTCTGATTATTTTCTATCAGGGCAATGTGGCCTTTCAAGCCTGGACCTTCCTGGCCCTCACCGGTTCGCTCATGACCAGCTATGCCCGTGCCCGCGCCGAGGGCTTGGGTCTCAGTGCCAAGGTGGGCTTGCTTGAGCGACCCGAACGCGTGATCCTACTCATTCTGGCTCTGCTGCTGAATTCCTGGACGCCCTTGGGTCGCGGCACTCTGGATTGGGTGCTCGTGCTCCTGGCCATCTTCACTTGGTTCACTACCATGCAGCGCTTGGTTCACGTGCTCATTCGCAATCATGAATCCTGATTCGCGCCACGCGGGGAGCGGAGTATTCATCAGCCTCGAAGGTGGCGAAGGCAGCGGCAAGAGCACCCTCATGGGGCATCTCCGGAAATTTCTGGAGAGCGAAGGCTATGAAGTCTGCGAAACCCGCGAGCCGGGGGGGCCGCCCATCGCCGAGCGCATTCGTGAAATCCTGCTGGATCCGGAATGCCGGGCCATGGACGCTCGCACGGAGCTCTTCCTGTATCTTGCCTCCAGGCGCCAGAACGTCGTGGAGGAAATTCGTCCCACGCTTAAGCAGGGTGGGGCCGTGCTCTGCGATCGCTTTTTGGACGCCAGTGTGGCCTATCAGGGCGGCGGTCGCCAGCTGGGCTTCGAACTGGTGGATCGCCTCAATGGCGTGGCCGTGGAAGACACCTTCCCCGACCTGACCCTGCTTCTGGATCTTGACCCCGGCCTGGGCCTCGCCCGAGGCCCCGGAGTTTCGGATGAGAATCGAGAGAAGGGCGATCGAATCGAGAGGGAAGGGTCCGGTTTCCATCGGCGCGTGCGCCAAGCTTATCTGGATGCCGCACAAAGGTCGCCGGAACGCTTCGTGCTTCTTGATGCAACAGAACCGGAAGAGAAGGTCGCCGAGGCCGCACTCGCCGCCCTGCGGAACCTTCTGGCGCGAAAACCGTAATCCGCCATATCCTTGCCGGGACCGCTGCGCTTGTCTATCATTCCAGCCAGCTTTCAGCAAAATCGACCGGAGATTCCCATGAAAAAGCGATTGATCACAGGCGCCCTCTTTGTTGCCGCACTTCTTGCCGCGGGAATGGCCTTCGGCTACCCACGTGGACGCGGAAACAACGAAGCTTATCAGGACCTGGAACGCTTCACCCTGGCCTATCAGCGCATCCTCACCGCCTACGTGGAAGATGTGGATAGCGACCTGCTCATCGACAAGGCTATCGAAGCCATGGTCGAGGAACTCGACGCCTTCAGTGCGGTGCTTGAGGAAGATCGCTACGACGATCTCATGACGCGCTCCAAGCAGGAGTTCGGCGGATTGGGAATCGTCATCGGATTGCGCGACGATTTCCCCACGGTGATCAGTCCCATTGAGGACACACCTGCGGCGAGGCTGGGCATTCGCGGCGGAGATCGCATCGAAGAAATCGAAGGCGAGAACACCAAGGGTTGGAAGATTCAAGACGCGGTGGACAAGCTGCGCGGTAAAAAGGGCAGCGACGTCACCATCGGCATTCGCCGCTTCGGTGAAGACAAATTGGTGCCCTACACCATTACCCGCGACATCATCACCGTCACCAGCGTGCCCTATTCCTTCAAGCTCGACGAGTCGGTGGGATATGTGCGCATCAGTAGTTTTGGTGAGAAAACCGCCGACGAATTGAACGACGCCGTGAATCAGCTGGAAGAGGGCGGCATCGAAGGTTTGATCGTCGACCTGCGAAACAACCCCGGCGGATTGCTCGATGCGGCCCGCGAGGTCAGCGAATTCTTCCTGGAATCCGGCCAGCTAATCGTGAGCACCCGCCATCGCGACGGCGTGCTGGGCCAGGAACTCTACGCGCGTGGCGGCAAGCACGTGGTGGGGGATTATCCGGTTGTGGTTCTCATCAATGAAGGGTCAGCCAGCGCCAGCGAAATCGTGGCGGACGGCGTATAGGACCTGGGCCACGGTCTCCTTGGCGGGCGAAAGTCCTTCGGCAAGAGCAGCGTGCAGAGCAGTTTTCCCCTGTC
>JACKQG010005468.1_pt1 | contig 13946 bp, 7 predicted proteins | sample 8237621 | NCBI WGS metagenome assembly JACKQG01 (sample SAMN15677084, study PRJNA649215) | marine metagenome | biome: marine; feature: Black Sea; material: saline water; isolation source: suspended particulate matter (SPM) from the Black Sea western gyre | collected 2013-06-09/2013-06-10 | depth...
TATTCTTATTAATGATCTCACCATTCAGAAATAATTTAACTTTATCACAATTTGACCAAACATAAACATCTTTTATTTTTCCAACTTCATCTGGAAATGTCCAATGCCCGGAAATATGAATGAACGGCTCTTTGTGCCATCTGCTTTTCAAATAATTGGCTGCTTCTTTATATCGGCGATAAACATCTATCACACCGGATTTCTGAATCGGTCGGACAGGTTTGTATTCTGTGCCATAATCATGCATACTCCAGATACAAGCGCCACCGAGATAATCCCTAGATTCGATCAAGTCAAGATCGTTCTTGATTTTGAATAATCCAGCAAGTTCTGTCTCCAAATCTCCCAAAATCGAACCATCAGGATTGGTGCACTCTGAATTTGTTAATTTCAAATGGGGATAGTTCTGATGAAGTTCATCGTACTTTTGCAGCTTGTAGTTCAATCCCAAAACATCCGGTATAAAAGCTGTTCCCAGCTCAATGGCTTCTTTGATGTGATTTTCTGCATAAATAGTCGGGCGAGTCGGATCAAGGCGTTTGGTTGTCCTTTGTATTCGTTCGAACATCTTTTTTGAACGTCCTTCATTCATCAATCCCCATAAAATAATCGAAGGATGGTTTCGATCACGACAAATCATTTCTTTCATCATTTGATCCATAATGCCAATAAACTTCTCTCCACCGATGTGTTGCCATGAAGCAAGTTCGCCGTAAACCAAAAGTCCCAATTCATCACAGGCATTTAATAAATCGGGATGCTGCGGATAGTGGGAGCAACGGATAAAATTAGCGCCCAAATCCTTCAATATTTTCACATCTTCAATTTGCAGTCTTTTTGGGACTGCATTCGCCAGCCCCGGATAACATTGATGACGATTGAGACCTTTTAATTCCAAATGTTTTCCATTGAGAAAAAATCCTTTGTTCGAATCAAAATAAAAATCCCGGAAACCGACTTTTGTGATTAAATCATCTATTGCTTCATTTTTATCATTGAACAAAGTGATTTTTAACGAATATAAATAGGGAGATTCAGGAGACCAGAGTTTGGTATTCTTGATTGATGATTTCAGATTTTTGAGTATTAAATTGAGTCCAGCAGGCACTTGCATCGATTGAGAAAATTTTGCCACACTTTTTGTACCATCAAACAATTCACAAACAACCTTTGTTTGTCTGGGAACATTTGTATTATTTTTCACACCAATCTGCACCGATATTTGTGAAAATTTTTGATCCACAACTGGTGTGGTAACAAAAAGTTCATTCTCCGACAAATGCACGGGAGAAAGACTGATCAATTCAACTTCCCGATAAATGCCGCCGTAACAATTATAATCCATGCGCCAGCGCCCTGGTGGGATTTCGTCATTGTGAATATTGTTGACGCGAATTGCAATCAGATTCTCCTTTTCCATGTCGACACATTCGGTAATATCAATCTGAATCGGTGTGTAGCCGCTGTTAAATGGCCCGAAATAATTTCCATTCACCCAGATTTCTGCTCCAACATAAATAGCGCCAAATCTTAAATATAATTTTCGTCCCTTGAGTTCTTTACCTATTTTAAAATGTTTTCGGTACCAGCCAAATCCACGGTAATAACCTTGTTCATTATCAAATGTATCATTAGCATTCCAGGAATGAGGTAATCGTATTTTCTCCCAATAGTTGTCATTCCAATCTTCTTGGGAGGCATTGTTCAATCCAACCCAATCATCCTTTTCAAACAGCCAGTTTTGGTTGAAATCGAGGATTTGGCGGTGATTTAATCTTTGAGTGTTATTTTTGGAAAAGACTGAATTTGTAAATAAGTAGCCCAGTATTACCAGTATTAAAAAAAATTGTTTTTTGATCATTTACTGTTCCTGATATTTTCTTATTAAAAAGAATGCGCTGCCAAGACGCGAAGGATTAGAATAAAAATTGTGACAGTTTGTGCATTGTATCTCTTTACAATTCCCCTCTCGGCATCTCCGCGGATAAATAAAACGATTCTATTTTAAAGAAAGCTTGGACGGATCTACCACAACATGTTTAATTTTTTCCCGCTTCCAGGTATAAGTGATATGAACCAATCCATCGGAAGTTTGAATAACGGCAGGATAAGAATATTCACCCGGCTGGTCTTCAAGAATGATAATCGGTTTCCATTTCTTGCCATCTTTGGAAATCGCTACATTCAATGGACTGCGGCTGTTTGTTGTATGATTATAAACTAATAATTGATAGCCATTATTCAATGTTACACCATCGATTCCAGCGCTGGGATTGGGCAGTGTTGTCAAAGCCATTTTTGACCACGTTTTACCATTATCTACTGACCAGCATTCGGTAATTCTTTTTTGCCTGCTGCGACAGAGAATTTGTAATTTTCCATCAGGGTAAGAAAGAATGGTCGGCTGAATGGCAAAAAAATCATACTTGTCATTTAGTGAATCTGATTTTTGCCACGTTCTTCCCATGTCTTGACTCCACTCCATATACACCAGCCAGCCTGATGATTTTGATTCAGTGCTGGAGCCGCATAAAATTGTGCCATCTTGCAGCTGAATTGGTTTGTTTTTGATTGGTCCTAAAATGCCATCAGGAAGTTTTTTGGGATTCGACCAGGTTTCTCCGCCATCTTCTGAAGTCGTTAACATGCCCCACCATTCCCTGGGATTGGGACCGACCTTATAAAACAACATTAATGGTCCTTCTTTCGGTTGAAATAAAACTGGATTCCAGGTTGGATAACGTAAATTTTCGTTTTGTACACCATTTACGACTTCCTTGACTTCAGTCCAACCCTCGCCATTATTTTTTGAAATCCATATTCCAACATCAGCATGTTTTTCATGGGTGCCGCCAAACCAGGCGGCAATTAATCCATTTTCAGTTTCTTCAATTGTGGACGCATGGCAGGATGGAAAAGGCGCTTGTTCATAAATAAATTCGCTTGCAATTATCGCATCCTTTGACAGATTCTCTTCATCAGCTTTTACCAGTTTATTAAACCGTTCATGGGAGCCGCCAAAAGGTTTGGAGTGAGAGTATCGGGCGATTGGTGTCAGAACCAAAATCAAGATAATCAATGACAAAGGCACCATGATACCAATTTTTTTAATTTTTGAACTTAAATCTTCTGGTTGCTCTGAAATATTTGAGAAGGATTCAACATGACGCAGTACAATCCACAATGTTACTAATACTGCCGAAATAAAAAACGAGCCTTCAACAATCAGTGTTGCATGATTGAATTGCAGAAAGGCTTTGAATTGATCTTCTATTATCGCCCACCAGAGTACTAAAAGAAACAGCAATTGTCCTTTGCCTTTTAATGTTTCCGGTAAAAAAACTAATTTTCGGTATTGTGAACTTCGAAGTACAATAATCACCATAATCGCAAATATCGTATAAGCAACTGCAAACCAAAAGTAAGTAGAAATACCTGCTAATTCTTTCGCCATAATACCATGTTCAATCCATTTTTCGACATTGTGAACCACAGTAACATAGGTCATGCCCACAATGAGGAAGAAGATCGCAAATACATTCCCCCAATCAAACTTCACTTTTTCGTCGTCGAGTTTAGGTACGATATTTTTTAGTTTCAGAAATACAATTCCAACACCCAATCCCATAAACAGACCAAAAAATTGTTCCATCACTTTCCACCAGTCAATACGGACGCCTGTTGTATTACCAACCACCTGAAATAGCTCACCGACAGCGAAACCAATTCCACCAAAAATTGCCACAAATAATGAAGCATATATTACCAGAAAATATTTGTGCCTGAACAAAAACATGAGCAAACCAATCATCAATCCAATCAACCCTGCCCAATTATCACTGCGTGGCGGATTCAAATGCCAATCGAGCAATGTAACAAAAAATAACAGGCCAACAATCCATCCAATAGTGATATGCAACATGAATGAAACTGCATGCGTTATTTTTCTTTGAATGGCGATAGTGAAAAGCAGAGCTAACAGCGCTGTTACTGCTGCCACCCAGTCCGTATCAAAATAATAAAATACAGATGGCTCGACATCTCCATATTTAACCTGAAAATAGATACTGAACAGGCTCCATACTCCAAAAACCATCAGGAATGGAAAAATCATTTCGACTATTTTTTTCCGTTCCAAAATTACAACAAGTGCCAGAATGCCTGCTCCTATTCCCCCCCAAAGAAATCCATTTAAAAATATAGCAGCAAATCCATAAGCTACAGAAATAATATCCATTGAAAATGTATATCCAATCAAATACCCATAACTCATTTGCCCGGTAAACGCCCAACCGAGAGCGCCGAACACTCCAAAATAAGCGATTCGGCGCTGCCAGTCTTCTCTTCCAGAAGCGAGACAAATTGCCATGGCAACAAGTGCGCCAGGTACCATAGCGCCATATTCATGTCCATAATTACCGCGAAATCCCCAGCCGACGGACATGGCGAGAGCGATGAATAAGAGATCAACTGTTTTTATTTTTATTTGTATTGGCATCGCTATTCCTTCATTTTTTAAAAATTAATAATTCGGAGTGCATCGCCTTTATGCGATGCTTGCAATCCATAAAGGGATTGCACTCCGAATTCTTTGTTATTATATTAACTCTACTTATTTTCAACCAAACTTAATGTAATCTTTCGTTCTCCCCCATCTTTCGATGGTGGAATAATCAACAGTGAACTTTGAGACGTTTCAGAAACTGTAGTCAATTCATATCCTTCTGCCACAGGAAAAAGGTTTATATTTCTCAAATCTACTTTCAACCATGCAGGAATATAAATAACTGTAGGTGATTCTAAATCTTTATCATCAAGCCAGACACATGTAAATTTACCTGTTTCCGGTTCAAAAAAATATTCTTTCAAAGCGCCACAAATTCTTTGCGGATAGGGGCGATTTAACGCTTTGAAATGATCTGTCTTATGAATATTTTTGCTAAAATCCCAATAGGTATCGCTGCATAATAATTTTTCAAATAATCGGACGACCTCCCGAGCAGGGCGAAATAAGCATCACTCCAAATTGCACCATCTTTAATGTGAGGCATGTCTTCTGTTATCGTCGCCCATTCGGGTGCGCCATCAGAATATTTAACGCTGTATAAATCCTGGTGCATATCTAAAAAGATGTAAAGCCCATTATCTCTTGCCATGGCTATTCGCTTATCAATCCCCTCTAAATATTTGTCATCATAAACGCCAGGCTCCGCTTCCAAACCATCCCAAATAATTCCCAGGCGGATGCAGTTAAAGCCCCATTCTTTCATCGCAGCAAAATCTTCTGCTCCTTCATCGCCGAGGTAGTTTTTCGATTTGTTTTTATTGACCAAGTTGATTCCGTGCAAAATTATTTGCCTGCCCTGGGCATCGATAAATTTATCGTTTTTTATTGAAATGAATTGATCTGTTATTTTACGTGTTTCCTTTTGAGTGCAGAAACATACCAACATTATGAAAATAATAAATATTTTAGGTATCGTGTTTTTCATTTATATTGCTCTTTAATGTGAATAGGTTATTTATGATGAACTTTTTGTTAATTCCTATCGCGGCGAAGCTGCAACAAAAATTAACCACAAAGGACACAAAGAATTCATCCGCCGCGGCGGATTCACCAAGAAAGAAAAAAAATAAAATAAATTTCTATTAATTTAAATTGTATTATCACTATTTAATTCGTATCATGTTTTTTGTTCTTCTTTGAGTTCATTGTGCCTCTCTGTATAGTTACATTATAATTATAAGGAAATACAGACTATGCTTTGAGGGCTTTGTGGTAAAAATTCTTTTGCACAAAAAACGAAGACTTAACTGACAATACTATAGTGCGGAAAACTGCCATTAAAAAACATTATCGCCACGAATTCACGAATTTTATTCGAATATTAAATATAATTCGTGTCCCGCAGTTACGAAGTTGCGGGATGGCTAATTCTGCTGCAAAAAAGACAAAGACTTTACATGTAATATTATAAAGGAAGGCAGTGAAGCAATCCTTTAATTCAAAAAGGAATTGCTCCACCAAACAAAGTTAGTAAATTAAAAATTAGTGACTTAATAGAAGGAAGTTCAAAACCTGATATCCAGCTTATTACTTTTTCCTTTCTAAAACAAAAACCCGGTTATCCCAACTTTTATCAAAAGAAGTAGGAACCATATCGCTAGATTGCGGATCATTAACAGCAATGGTTAGCTTCTTGCCTTCAATTTTATATATTGATTTTAATATAAGACCAACTGCTTCAGACATAACCGAATCATCGACTTCAAGTTCTGCTTGTTTGGCGTCTGTATTCTCGACTAATGTTATTGTCATGTTAAACCAAAGACCATCAGTTGATTCAATTTTGCATTTTTCACCCTCAAACGTAAATGTCCATTCACCACCACCATCACCTTCCACCTCCGTACCGATCCAGGCGCCTTCCAATCCTTTTTGTTTGCATCCAATGAGCAGAATGACCAGAACAGAAAAAATAGCTACAATAGTAAAAAGTTTGAATTTCATAAAAACCTCCGATAAATTTATAAGTGTATTATGTCGTTTAATTCAAAACGGATATTAATTTTTTGATTTTGATTAATAAAAAATGAAACCATTCTGCCACGAAGTCTCGAAGGCACAAAGAAACATAAAGAAAGAACTGCGTCAAATTACCACACTCAAAAACGCGGGATTTGACTTCGTAATGAAATGGATTTCTTTGTGTAACTTCGTGGCTTCGTGTCTTTTTGGCAAAAATAAACCAAGCTGAATAGTTACAAAAAAATTTAAAAACTAAAATGAACAGAAAACCGGTTAATATCTTTAAAATAATTCGCCCGCGTAAAACCATAATCAAGAACGGCTGAACAACCGGCAATCTCAAAATTTATGCCCATTCCAAAAGTAAAACTTTCCACATCGTGATTAAACTTATATCCGGTGCGCAAAGCAAATCGTTTCAAACAAACCACTTCGGTACCAATATGAATGCGCTCGGTATAATCATTAGGATTGATTGCATCGATAGCAAAATTGACTGCCAGGTTTTCATTATCTTCCATAAAGAAATCAGTCATGTCCATCGACATGCCCAATCTCAAACTCATCGGCAGTTGGAATTCTTCATACCAATATTTCATATCAGTCGAAAAATTTTGCATGAACATGGCAAATGCCAGGCTTTTAAAACCTGTATGATAGATGGTGCCAAAATCCATGCCCCAATGATTAAGTTTCCAATTCTTGTCCTCGCGAATTTTAATAATCTCACCAGTTTCATCATCTGTTATTTCCTTCACAACAATAGCCGCTTTGCCAAGATCCTCGTGGATACATTTAACTTTCATCCCAAATGCAAATTTATCGCTAATGCGGCGGCTATACGAAACTCCAACAGCAAATTCCTGGACATTAATATCACCAGTCGTAATAAATCCCCTGTCATTAACCGATTTATCAACTCTTTTAGTCCCGACAATTTGTCCATAATCCATATAGACCAGATCAAAGCCGATTGTTCCAAGATTACCAAGAGATTGTGCGGCTGCCATGCCGTAAAGTTTTGTATCAACCAGCCAATTTACCTGGTTAATACATCCTTCCGTGCCTTTAATATCTGCTAAAACGGCTGGATTGTAAAAACAACCTTGAATTCCCCGTACAGCAGCTACGGATGCATCACCCATTGCGCTCTCTCTTGCGCCGAGACTAACGGCTAAATATGTCATTCCGCTTTGTGCCACTTTCTTTTTAAAGGCGAATAGATCTGAGGTAAAGGTGGCTGTGCTCATTAGCGCTAATAATATAGAAATTATTCCTTTTTTCATTTTTATCTCCTTTATCGGATCACAATAAATTTGCCGGTTGTTGTTCCCAGGAATTTATCCTGTAGATCCCAACCTTCAACATGAAAAAAGTAAACACCACTTTTCATAGTCTCCCAACTATCGGTAATCTGGAAAAAGGCTTCGTCAGATGATTCCGGAATCGACAGTGGATTATCCGGATTTGGGTGATGGAGAGTTACAACCAGGTCGCCATGTACTGTGAAAATACGGATAATCGCTCGAGCCGGAAGTCCAACAAACATGATCTGATCTTCCTTCCGGGGAACTTCCAGGTAATCTTCCTCAAAAGTTCCGCCAAAAACATGACCCTGAACGTGAAAAGGATTGGGAACCACAAACACCGAGTCTAAATCAGTTCGTGCTGCTAAAACAGGTATGGCTGCAGTTTGATAATTTCGGTTATAAAAATGACTGGACTCAATTCCATATATGTCATAAGCTGTTACATAATAATAATAATTCTTTCCTCGTTCTACGTTTCGATCAATATAAATGTTGCTTACATCAATTCCGCTGCTTCCTCCACACTCCCAGATTTTATAATATTCATTAGTATAAAATGATTCGGTACGGTACATCCGGTAACCTGCAAAATCAAACTCACCTGTATCCGGGCCCTCTTTATCATCAACAGCATCCCATTGAAGTTCGATCTTCCCGGGAGCAGAGTTGATATTAAAATTTCCCGGGGTTAACGGTCCATCAGGAACTGCTTCCAATCCATTTTCCCAGGTCCATTCAGCCCTGGAAGCATACATAAATAGCGAATCCCTACCAGTTGCAATAATATCATTTTTGGCTTCATCGCCAGTCAAATTATTGTAAGTCAACTCACCGTTTTTCCACCTTTGACCATAATTAATAGCCAATTTTCGAGAGATCATCCCCACGCTATTATAGATGACAATGCGAACATCTTCATTATAAGGAATATCATAGGGACCAAAAGCAACATAGACCATTGGTCCTTGTACTTCTGATTCCCAGGGGTAGCTATATTGCCCTTCATCAGTGCCCTGGCTCTGGATTCCCGAACTCAATTCTGAATAAAGGGTTTGTTCTGCATCTCCTTTTGTATGGGAACGTACCGTACGATCGGACCAATAATTAACAGTCGCTGGTTGACTGCGATCATCGGCTTCATTATCATATCCTGTATCAGCATGAAGAACACCGGCGCCGACATATTGGGGTGAAAGAAATTCTCCGTTTATATCGCTGGGATCGCCGATGTCGTCGCCATCTTTCCTTTGCGAATCACCATCATAGCAGTACCACAATCCACGCAGCGTATCTCCAGGTTGATTGCCGTAATAATGCACCCAGTCATCTCTTTCACCACCATTACGTTCATGACCTAAATCACTGCTGGGAATGAAAGAAAAAATAAAGCCAAAGTACACACCAAACAAATTTTGTCCTACCAATTCTTTAGTATTTTTATTATCATCAACATTGCCGGTATTTTCGAAAATATGCTCCAGTATATGATAACTGTCATGATCTAAATTTGCAAACGCATAACTATTTCGGGTGACAGTAATTCCAACATTGGTCGTCCAGATAGTGGTAATTTTTTCATTTGCGGAAAGACTTGTTTTGCGATAAATACCACTACCGCTTCGCCAATCCAATGGGCGAACTTCTTTGACCCCATTCACATAAACAAGAGGCAGACGTTCACGAAAATATTTTTTATTTGAGATGGCTGTACAGTATTCAGTCGCATCATTATTAAGAGGCCCGCCTTCTGATACATAAAAAGTATGAAAAGTGCCAAATTTATCGGTCCAATCTTTTACTCCTATCCAGAGTCCGCGCCCTGTTAAATTTTTCCTGGTCTGGTAAAAGAAGTCAGCACCCGGATAAGTCATCTGGTCTCGTATTGGCGCAATGCCCGATCCCCGCATGGAACCGGTCTCCCATCGTGTGTCCCATAAACGACCAACTTCATGACTTCTAATTTGCCCGGAAAGATCAGAGATAAGGAATATAAAAAATATTAAAGATTGAAAAATCCATTTATTAAAATATTTTGCATTCACAAAACACCTCCATTTATAAATATATTCTAATACCGAATATAAACTCCCGTAATTGAGCCCAGTACACATCATCCGATTCAGTGTTTAAAATACGGTTATCAGTAAGCTTATCAGTACCCAATTGATCTAAACGTCCTGAATCATAAAGATCATCAAAATAGTCTTCTCTATTACCGCCACCCGGTAAATACCTGAATTTACTACGAACCACGTTGCTGGCATCCATATACAATTCGATCCCTAAAGACTTAAAATTTAAAAGCCGTGAAAGACGAAGATTTGCCCAGTACTTTGACAATTCATGGAACCATACATCAGGATGTTCCTTACGAAAACTTTGTCTCGGATGTTGATGGCGTGTACCGCGTTGATAAAATAATTGCCATGTCATCGAGGTATTACCTAATAATGAGATGCCTTTCCATGACGGACCCCATTCAGGTGGAATTTTGAAAGTAACCACTCCCCTGGCATAAGGCACAACATCAGCAACTTTCTGCCGTGGTACGCCTTTAAATTCGCCGTCTATCCCTATACCCTTGTTGAAGAATACAATTGGTCCATCAGAGTTCAGACCCGGAACAGAAAGATCGCCCTCACTTTTTCTGATAATATTATAATTGAACCATCCTGTAATCCATCTTCCGTAACTTTTTCGTATTTCAATTTCCAAGCCGCGAATTTCGCGATGTAACCGCTGTGTCGCCACATCTGTTACCAGGGAAAGATCGGCATGAACATAAGCCAACAAACCTCCCACATCATGATAATCTTTGTAAAAAGTTCCGATATGTAATTGTAAATTTTCACCAATGGCTTGATCATATCCCAATTCATAAGCAATCGTTTTTTCAAAATCCAGAGTTGGATCGCCCAATCGTTGCGCCTTAATCACCTCGCCATCCAACGCCATTTCGTAAAGGTATTTACTTCTTGTTGTCTGAACAAAATGTCCGTAATTAAAATAGATTTTGCTTTTAGCCGATAAAGGATGAGAAATTCCAATACGCGGGCTAAAATAAAACTTTGGCTTTGCGCGCGTGGTGGGAAAAGTACCGTCATTCATGGCATAAAATAAATTATCATCATACCAGATAGGATCGCCATTTTCATCCGGTTCAAGTATTCTGTGTACGTCATAAAGATCTGTGTTGGTATCGAAATAATCAAAGCGTACGCCAAGGTTGGCTATCATTCCCTCAAACTCAATTTTATCCTGAATGTATGCACCTATTTTAAACGGAAACACGCGATATTTTCGAAAAAATATCTTACTAGGATCTTGATTGCGCCAATGCACTCGATCCTCATCAATGAGTTCGTAATCGAACTCGAAACCGGCCTTTATTTCATTTACATCGTTAACCTGGTTGTTTAACATTGCAGTAAATGATGTACGACGGCTGTATGAGTTATCCCAGGTATGCGGCGCTCCCCACATTCGATGACCGGAGACAGCATCATCCAGACCATTTTCCCTGTAAATCCAACCTGAATGGGGATCAAAATAAAGTCGATCATGGAAATATCTGCCATCCTCCACACGGGACGAGTCGCCGCGACCAAGCCGGTAATCAATAGAAAAATGATTCAGGTTCAGTTCATAGAACATCTTTGAAGAAATAGTATGAACAAACTTGATCCCGGCTACTGCAGAATACCGATCCAATATCGGTTTACTAAACCGGTAATAGGTATCACTCCCGCCACCATCATAGGAGAGTATGTCCTCTTCTGACCATTGACTGGTTGAAGCCCATTGGGTGATCGTTTTTACATCCGTGTACATGCCGGAAAGCGTCAATTTCATATTAGGCGTAATTTCATTGATAAGTTTCACAGATGAGGTTTTTTCATCATAATGATCTCTTGCCTGGGGCAGGGTGAAGGGGTGGTATTCATATTTAAAGCTGGTCAGAAATTTTGTCTTCCATGGTATAAAGGGTACAGCTCCGGAAAATGACAGATCCATATTATGACCTGGTTTATTACCGTACTCCACAGGTCGATGGCGCCACTTCCATAATTCATTTGCCTCTTCAGCAGTTAAATCATTGTTTGGATCACCATCGTTGAGTAAATCTTCAGCAAATTGATCCCAGCCAATCCAATATTTTTTCTCGCCATTCTTACCCTCGTTAAGAAAAAGGCTGTCCGACTCAAATTGATCCGGGTATAATCGCCACTCCCAGCGGCTGGCTGGATCGTACCGGCTTCTGCCGTAATGGCGACGATGAGCCGGTTCAAATTGATAATCTATTGAAAAATGGAATTTTTCTTCGGGAGTTTTGGTAACCACATTTATAACACCCGATTGTGATTGACCATATTCAGCATTAAATCCGTTGCGCATAATTTTTATTTCCTGAATAATACTCGGATTTACGGACATTACCGGGCGGTTGAATTTGCTATCCACCATAGACATACCGTCCACCATAAATCCTACCTCATAAGCATTACCCTCGCGAATTTTAATATCACCGGCAATGATATTTCCCCCAATCCCTGATTGCAATCCTATTACATCTTCTATCCGATTGGCAAAAGGTGTATTTTGGTACTCCTGCGCTGTCACATAATTCTCGGTTGCGGAGACATCAACCTGTATCAGGTCTCGGGTAGCTTCAACAATGACTGCTTGACCGAGGTCCAGTATAGTCTCCTTTAAAATAAAATCCACAGTGGTTGTTCGATCAATATTTACGTTGACTCTTTGTTGAGTGACTGAAGTATAACCCATCATGGAACCAGTAACAGAATATATTCCAGGAGGAACCTTCAGAATAATAAACTCTCCGTGGATATTACTGGCTGCACCCAAACTGCCTGAAAAATCCATTTCTGCATTTCTAATCCAGACCTTGTTAATTACAATGTTAACACCTGGCAGAGGATCCCCTGTCTGGGCATCTTTCACCACTCCTTTAATTTTACCAGTAACTCCTCCTCTCACAGGCTGGTTTAAGAACAAAACCAAACCTGTCAGGATCAGCACAATCATAAAATAGCCATGCTTTTTCATACTGGCGCCTCCTGTTTTTATATTGTTGCACGTTGTTTTTTTCATAAGTTTTAAATATGAAATTTATTTGATAATTAATAAAAGTAGCAGTGGCAGTTGCAGTAGCAGTTGTCAATATGTGTTACGACAAGGACAGCCACTGCACCTGCTACTGCAACTTGTCGCGCTAGTTTGTTGTCAGTTAAATCTTCGTTTTTTTTGCAAAAGTTTTTGTTTTTCTTTGTAAAAAAAAATTAACCGCAAAGGTCGCAGAGTAGGCGCAATGGACGCAAAGAAAACAAAGGAAAAACTTTGTGAGCTTTGTGCCTCCTTTGTGTTCTTTGTGGTTAAATTATCTGCAACTTGTCGCGCTGGGTATTAGTTATACATCAGAAAAAACCATCACAGATATTGCCTCAAGCTTCCTCGACAACTTCAAAACCTAATAATGAAGCAACATTATAAACCTGCCGTTTAAAATCGCCAAAAAATGTCACCCGGTGCCATCCCCACTGATCCCAATAATTTAAAAGTTTATAGACATCGCCCTTTACTTCCACGGCAAGCTTTGTTCGACAGGCTTTATCTTCATCAACATTTTCCACTGATTTTCCCTGGTGAAAAATTACCTGTTTTTTATTATGATCAAAAAGAAGTGTAGTTGTCATTACACCAAGCGGTAATAATGAGCGAATGCTTGCCCCACGGCGATCTTCCGAATGATCCCGGATGTGGTAAGGATTAGAAGGACCATCAGGACCGTATGCTTTTGTAGGCGCTACGCAATGAGCATAAATAATCTGGTTCTTTGCTGTGTCGATTACAGGATCTGAAATAAACCCGGATTGTCCTGCTAAATAAGTCATTAACAACATAGTTATTGTTGACCGTTGATCCGCTTCGCAAGCGCCGACATAACCATCATTATTAAGCTGCATGAATCCCATACAGGGATAAGCATCAACCATTTTGCCGCTGTAAATACCACCGAGACAATTTACTGTAATTGCTCTTGCATTATACTTTTGCATAATATCGAACATTGCCAAATACATTCCGGC
>JACKQG010005469.1_pt1 | contig 13946 bp, 13 predicted proteins | sample 8237621 | NCBI WGS metagenome assembly JACKQG01 (sample SAMN15677084, study PRJNA649215) | marine metagenome | biome: marine; feature: Black Sea; material: saline water; isolation source: suspended particulate matter (SPM) from the Black Sea western gyre | collected 2013-06-09/2013-06-10 | depth...
TATATCTGCGTTCTCTCGTGATCCAAGGTCAGATTTAGTTCCGATACAAATCGTTTGCGTTTCTGTTTGTTCAAGCCAGTCGTGTTCATGATCTGCAATAGATAACACTAGATCCGCTTCTTCGCGGATAGTTTTCGCAATTTCGATTGCGTCTTGTTCAATTGGATCATCGCTTGTTCTAAATCCGGGCAAGTCGTACATATCAACGACAAGACCAGCACAATTTACGCGGGCGCTAACGGCATCACGCGTTGCGCCCGGAAGGTGATGCACAATAGAAGTTTGCTCACGTGTGAGTGCATTCATCAACGTGCTTTTACCTGTGTTTGGTTTGCCAAGCATGACAACTTTTGGTGGAGTGATGAGATAATCAAGGCGAGCAGACCTTGCAACATCTTCTTCACTGGGTACCGCGCTTCTTAACGAAGCTGGTTGTGCAAGAAGCAAGTCGATCGCATCTTCGCTCTGTGCCTTTGAAAGTGCATGGAGCATCGCATCTTCAAAAGAATCAGCGCTTTCCACAAACTTCGTTTTATGCACCTCCTCGATGCCGAGTGTTTTGCAATATGAAGAAAATTCTCGAAGCACTTGCATCCCGCCATGGAGCATGATTTGTGCAGTGTTTTCCTGCAATTGCACCGCAATGACTTCGTCGACTCCTGGAATATCAAGTAGACGCATTTTTCCAAAATCCCAGTTTTCTATTCCTGTAATGAACTGCAGGGTGTTCGAGCCTTCAAGTTGAACGATTGCAATGGCGCCCATTGAGCGCGGCGTTTGCAACGACCACGTGCTACTCATCACTTGTTGCTGCGTCGGCTTCTTCAGGGGAAACCATGTGTTTAACTGCAGCGATCATGCCTTGTAACTGGAGGTCGGGAACGATGCGTTCGATAAGATCATCATCATCAAAGAGAACCATCGCGTCACCACCAGTTGCGATGACCATTGGGTACGCGCCATACCGAACGGCATACTGTTCACTCAGTTGACGGACCATCCCGCGAACGCCGTGGAAGACACCTTGCAACATTGCTTGCGCTGTGTTTTTACCAAACGCTTCTTTAAGTGGTGCTTCAAATGTAATATCAGGAAGTGCACTTGTGCCACTGTGCATTGCATCAAGTTGCGCTTGCGCGCCGGGTGCAATTCCGCCACCATGGAATGTTCCTTCTCCATCGACAAAGTCAACGGTTACACATGTTCCAGCATCGACAACGACGCACGCTTGTTTGTGGGCGTCCCATGCAGCTGCAGCGTTGAGCAGTCTGTCGATTCCGGTAATTGTTTCGGGGTCGAGGTGTTGACCGATTGGGGCGGGAAGATCCTCGCCAATTTGCCAAATGTCTCTTGAAGTTTGATCGCCAAGGGCAACTGCAATTGATTTTGCATCACTTTCATTCGATGAAGCCATGACAATTTGGCCGATCTCGCTCTCAAGATCAGACCAAAAAGAAAGTGCGGATTCCACAATGGCGGAAGAGTCGTTCGAGGGGAAATTTTTTTGCACTGTAATTTCGCCGCAAGTGATTGATGCGACAGTAGTTCTGGTATTTCCAACGGCAATTGCAAGGAATGTTACTTCTGTACTCATATTGGTATTGTATCGGTGTTATGCTTCCCGCTCATGGCAACAGCAACAATTATTGATGGAGTTTCACTTGCAGGGGCGGTGAAAGACGACCTCGTTTGTCGTATTGCTGCAATTGGCGGACAAGTGCGTCTTGACGCTGTGCTAGTTGGCGATGATCAGGGGGCAGTCTTATATGCAAAAAATCAGGCGAAGGCGTGCGAAAAAGTGGGGATTGCCTACACGTTACACCAATTGCCCAGCACCGCTTCGCACAGCCAAGTTGAGGAATTGATTCTTCGGCTGAATAATGATAATGAAGTGACTGCGATCATGGTTCAGATGCCGCTGCCTGCGACGGTACGAACTGACGATATTCAGTCGTTGATTGCTCCCCACAAAGATGTTGAGGGTGTGAATCCTGCGAATATTGGAAACATTGTGTTTGGACGGCGGAGTTTGGTGCCCTGCACAGCGTTGGCTGTGATGGAGATGATCGAGTCAACTGGGGTTGAAATCAAAGGCGCTCGGGCTATCTGTGTTGGCGCAAGTACGATTGTTGGAAAGCCAGTCGCTGTGCTGTTGATGCAAGCCGAGGCGACGGTGATTTCTACGAATGAATACACAACGGATCATGATGAGTTAACGCTTGGTGCAGACATTTTAATATCCGCTGCAGGTGTACCAAATTTGATTCGACCAGAAATGGTGAAAGAAGGCGCTGTTGTAATTGACGTTGGCATTAATCGAGTTGTAGGCGCTGATGGCAAGAAGCGAACGGTTGGTGACGTCGATTTTGAAGGTGTCAAAAAAATCGCTGGTTTTATTACACCTGTTCCCGGTGGCGTAGGTCCAATGACTGTTGCAATGCTCTTACGCAACACAGTGCAAGCAGCAGAATTAAACACACCCCCGAAATAAACTCACCCCCGGTGAGTTTATTTTGTGAGTTTATTTCGGGGGCGGGGGTGCGTTTAACTCCTAGGTCAATCGAAGAGCCGCGTGGCAGCGTCTCGGTATTTAGCGAGGGTATTGGTGATGATGTCATCAGGAAGGGCAGGTCCCGGTGGTGTTTTGTCCCATCCGCCACCATCGACGAGTTCTTGCAACCAATTACGGACATATTGTTTGTCAAAACTGTCTTGTTCGCGGCCAACTTCGTAATCATCAGCAGGCCAGAAGCGGGAACTGTCCGGTGTGAGGACTTCATCAATCAATAGAATCTCATCCGTTCGCGCATTGTTTTCGTCAAGGGCATATCCAAACTCAAATTTCGTATCAGCAAGAATGATTCCACGCTGTGCAGCATACTCAGAAGCGGCGGTGTATATTTTGAGCGAAACATCACGCAATCGCTCCATGACTTCTTGCCCAGCAATTCCGCACGCGGTATCAAAGTCAATATTTTCATCGTGTCCCTCTTCGGCCTTTGTGGCGGGCGTGAAAATCGGTTCAGGCAATTTACTTGAGAGTTGCAAGCCCGTTGGCAACTTGATGCCACAGACAGTTTCGCTTTGTTGGTATTCCTTCCACCCGCTTCCTGCGAGATAACCTCGAACAACAAACTCGATAGGAATAACTTCACAAGCACGCCCGAGCATCATTCGTCCCTCGCATTCGGGATAATGGATCGCATCGAGACCTTCGACATCTGCAGGCTCTGTTCCAATCAGATGATCTTCGATCAAATTCAATTCTCGGATAAAGTCGAACCATTTGCAACTGACCTTCGTGAGTTCCTTTCCCTTGCTTGGAACGGGAGTAGGCATCACGACGTCAAATGCGCTGATTCGGTCGCTTGCAATGATGAGGACCTTGCCTGCCTCGCCATTTGAAGCAGGAATTTGGTAAATATCTCGCACCTTGCCCTGTCTTCTTGAGGGGAAAGGGAGATCAGTTTGATAGACGGCGGATTGTATTGTATTCATGCTTGGCATTGTACTCAGACATGTTGGCTTTGGTTGCATACAATACAAATAGCCACATGCTACGTTTCAAAACCAGCCCTACAAATCTCGTTGCCTCTCAGGTCATCAACGCCCACCTTATCGTTCGGGACAATCAAATTGTGCCAGGAAAAATTGAGGTCAAAGATGGTGTGATCGAAGCACATGCCCATGGGCAAACGAATTTCGCACTTTGTCTCCTTTATGACGCGGGCAAGGCGGGGCGACTGATGTTGCAAACACCGATGTTGCCAAGTCGTGATGAACCCTACGTTCTCCCTCTTGAACTTGCTCGGTATCGAATAAAGCTCTTTCTCGATAAGAGTGAAGAGTGGAGCATGTTTGATCTCAGTGAAGATCATGTTGCCACAGTCAAGTGGGAGAAGGCTCGAACCATGTTTACAACCGCGCTGGTCTCTCTTGATGAAAACGAAATATTGGAACTTGCTCGCAAAGCGCTGCGATATGCAATTGATGCAACCGAGCATCTTGCGCTTGCACATGCGGACCTGCTTCTCCATCGGCGGTACACAACAAGATGCGCATCAACGTCAACCCTTGGAGTTCGAGTCAACGGTTCACGATTTGATAAACCACTGCGCGATCTTCTAGAAAAAGATATGGATATTGTTTCAATTCCAATTCCTTGGAACGAAATTGAACCAGATCAAGGAAAGTTCAATTGGGAATCAACTGATCAATGGGTGAAATGGGCGCATAGCAAAGGAAAAAATATCATTGCGGGGCCGCTCCTCAATTTTTCACAGAAAGATGCAATTCCACAATGGGTTCGCGCATGGGAACACGATTATTCAGAATTTAAGGATCGTTGTTATGACTTTGTCGAGCGAGTCATTCGGCGGTATGGCGGGGCAATTTCTTTTTGGAATGTAACTTCCGGAATAAATACGAACGCACACGTTCGTTTGTCTGTTCCTAGCATGGTAGATCTTATTCGCACAGCAGCGCTTGTCGTTCGCCAAGCTAGAAGAGATGCACGAGTCATGATTGAATTCTCTGAACCATTTTCTGAGTTCGTTGCAGGCGACTCCGATGCTGCTAGCGTGCAAGTCTTTTGGAGCCGTTTGCAGCAAGAAGGAATCAATTTGGACGCTTTGGGCGTCCAAGTACTCGGTGGTGAAGGCGGGGGAAGGGCTACAAGGGACCTCATGAACTACAGTGCCTTGCTCGATCGATTCTTTTTGTTCGAAATACCGCTCATTATCTCGAGTTTGGGTGTTCCGTCTGAGATAATAGATGAGCGTGGCGGTTGGTGGAAATTGCCTTGGACTGAAGATGGTCAGCAGCAGTGGGCAAACTATATGTTTATCATTGCTTTAAGTAAACCTTTTGTAGAGTCAGTGATATGGACAGATCTTTTCGATCACGAAAATCCTCAACTAAAGTCGGCAGCAATGGTCTCCGCACAAGGGAAACCAAGGCAACTTTTGAGCCGTCTGGTCGGCATGCGCAGAAAACTTCGGCAACCCCTTGGAGAAAGACAACTCCCGCCGAAGGAAGAAGCGTAAACCTGACTGGTTCGCGTTTACTGTTCGCTGTGTTGTTGGCGGCATCGTTGTGGATGATTATTTTCGAACAAGTCCCAACCGCTCCGAACCAATTATATTCGCCTTGGAGAGTTGACATTCAGCATGCACCAAAAGATGAACTCATGTTACTCGAAGGCATCGGTACCTCGCTCGCCGACCGAATTATTGTGTATCGAGAAACACATCTGTTAAAGACTCCAGAAGATTTGTTACAAGTGCATGGTATTGGTCAGATAAAAGTAGAGCGATGTAGAAGAGCGATAGCATTTCCTGAGGATGCCCAGTGAATACAACTTGTGATATTCTCGAATCGTTAGAACCGTTTGCAATAAAATTGGGAAGTGGCGGCAATATGACTGCAGGTCCAGTACATGGATCTTCACATGTAGTGCTCGCTTCACTTGTTTCAAAGAAACGCAACGTTCTGTTGATTACTGCGCATGGAGAAGACGCAGACGAAGCGTACGCTACTTTGAGGGGTTTGCAAACACCTGCGGTGTTGTTTCCAGCACTTGAATTTGAAGCGGCGACCGAACTTGTTGCTGCGAGATTATCGCTGTTGGAACGGTTGCATAATAAAGCGATTGAAGGTGTGATTGTTGCATCTATTGCTTCTGTGATGCAGTTGACTCCCGGATTGAACTCCATTCAAAGCAAAGTCAGATTGATAAAGCAGGGGATGAATTGTGAATTTACAGAATTGCAATCGTGGCTCGTTGATGCGGGGTACGAGCGTAGAAAAACACTTGAAGAATCTGGCCAGTTTGTTCCTCGGGGCGGGATCATTGATATTGCCACTGCATCAGGCGAGTTTGTTCGTCTTGATTTTTTTGGCGACACGATCGACACGCTGCACGAAGTAGATCCGGTTTCACTTGGTTCAGACCGAGTGATAAAAGAAGTTGTGCTTACTGCAACTACAAGAGGTTCGTGTAGTGCGACGATTATTGATCATCTTTCACCCGAGTGGATTTCAATGCTCGATGATGTAGAAGAAGTTGCAAGGCAAGCAAAGAGTTATATTGACAGAGTTGAAGATACTTCTGAAATAGCACATTACGACGATGTACAAGCAAGTTTGTCAAAAAAACTTTACGGAATGGTTGGGTTCTGCGCGCCACCTGCCGTTGCAGTAGATGTTGAGTTGCCAGTTCGTTCAATACCTCAATTTGATACGTCAGGTTCGAGAGCACTCGCTGAATTACATACGTTTTCGCAAACGCATCACGTGACGCTCGCGTGCCGAACGTCTGGCGAAACGCAGCGCATGCAAGAACTGACATCATCCGGTGAAGCGCTAGCAAATGCGGGTCAGTTAGAAATTGTTGAACAGTTTGTGCACAGGGGGTTCATCGTACATGATGCGATTGCGCTGGTTCCGTCGCATGAAGTCTTTCATCGATACGAGGTGAAACATCGGGGGAATCGAAAACCAAAGTCAATGCGTCAAGCAATGTCGCATTTTGAAGTGGGTGATATTGTTGTCCATCGAGATCACGGAATTGCACAATATGCAGGATTGCAGCAAGTTGATGGGCAAGGCGATATGGAGTTTCTTACTTTGGAATTTGCAAGCCGGAAATGGATGCATGTTCCTGCAACGCACGCCCATCTCATTCAAAAATACGTTGGTGCGTTTAAGGGTCGCCCTGAACTTTCGGCATTGGGCGGTACAAAGTGGTCTAGCCAAAAAGAAAAAGCGAAACATGCCGTAGTCGATCTTGCAAGTGAGTTGATGCGCGTGCAGGCGATTCGTGAGAGTTCTGCTGGAATTGCATTCCCAAAAGACACAACGTGGATGCAAGAGTTTGAAGCAAGTTTTCCTTGGGATGAAACGGAAGATCAGATTGATGCAATCGCTGCGATGAAGAAAGACATGGAATCGCCCCGAGCGATGGATCGCCTTGTTTGCGGAGATGTTGGTTTTGGGAAAACTGAAGTGGCAATTCGAGGTGCATTTAAGGCGGCAGAATCAGGAAGACAAGTAGCAGTACTTGTGCCAACGACAGTTCTTGCAATACAGCATGAAAAAACATTTCGTTCAAGACTTGCAGATTACCCATTTGTTATTGAGTCGATGACCCGCTTTCATACCCCAGCTGAGCAAAAAGAAATACTCGAACGTGTTGCTGCAGGTGACGTAGACATTTTGATTGGAACGCATAGAATTTTAAGCAAAGATGTGTTGTTTAAGCGTCTTGGTTTTGTTGTTGTAGACGAAGAGCAACGTTTTGGCGTGGAACATAAACAGCGATTGCTTTCACTTCGCACAGAAGCGGATGTGTTGACGTTGACTGCAACGCCGATTCCTCGGACATTACACATGGCGCTGGTTGGAATTAGGGACATCAGTTCCCTGCAAACAGCACCTGTAGATCGACGAGCTGTCGTGACCGAAGTTACTGGCTGGGACAAAAATCTTATTGCCAGAGGAATACGCAGAGAACTCGCAAGGGAAGGGCAAACTTTTTATGTCCATAACCGAGTGTACGACATTGAAACGGTGGCAGATGAAATTCGAAATCTAGTCCCTGAGGCAAATGTGATTGTTGGGCATGGACAAATGCCAGCAAGGCAATTGCAAAATGTAATGGCACAGTTTGTTCGGGGCGAAGCGGATGTATTTGTTTCCACAACAATTATTGAATCAGGCATTGACATTCCAAATGCAAACACAATGTTTATTGCGAATGCGGATCGCTTTGGGCTTTCAGATTTACATCAGTTGCGCGGAAGGGTTGGCCGGTATAAACATCGTGCGTATTGCACATTGTTACTGCCGAAAGATCGATTGGTGAATAAGATTGCACGAAAACGATTGCATGCAATTGAGCAATTTTCAATGCTAGGAGCTGGCTTCCAAATTGCGATTCGTGATTTAGAAATCCGCGGAGCTGGAAATTTACTTGGCGCTGAACAGTCGGGTCATATTGCAGCTGTTGGATATGAAATGTACTGCCAACTGCTAGACAAAGCTGTACATGGTTTGCAAGAAGGCGTTTCGCCTCTTGTTAAAGATGCAATGGTAGGGCTCGGTGTAACAGGACGGTTGCCAAAAGTGTATGTTTCTTCAGAACCAAGGCGCCTTGCATTGTATAGAAGGCTTGCCGAAGCACGCGAAATGAATGTATTGAAGGGTGTGCTTGGAGATCTTGAAAGTGCGTATGGGGCTTTGCCAGGAGCAGCGAACTTGCTCGTCCAATATCACGAACTACGAGTTGCGGCAACGAAGATGGATATCGAATCAATCATGGTCCAAGATGGCGATGTTGTTGTGCGGACTCGGGACCCCAAAGCGCTGAAACATGCGCTGAAAAATGTCGATGCAACAGTTAGAGAAGTTGGGAAGCGACATTCAAGCGGTGCGATTGCAGTGTTTGTTCGACCAGCAATTGGAGTTCTTGACTCAGAAGCCGTACTGCTTCTATTCCGGAATGCATTTGTGTAAAACTCACCCCCGAAAATATTCTCACTCCCGAATAAACTCACCGGGGGTGAGTTTATTTCTTGTTCAAGTGGAAGAAGTGGGATGCCCGATAGATTTGGGTACCCGATGTCTGCTACGATCGACAACCGCAAAAAAAGTTCTCGAAGAGCACTTCCACCGACGCATCAGTCTGTGACGCATAAATTTTCGATCAATGGCCACGAAGGGTATCTCACAATTGGGCTCTTTGATGATGGTTCGCCAGGTGAAATCTTTATCAAAATGAGCAAGGAAGGTTCTACGCTCTCGGGATTGATTCAAGGGTTCTGTAGGGCGTTCTCATTGGCAATTCAATATGGTTTGCCACTGACTGATGCTGTGGAACGATTTAGAAATATGCGTTTTGACCCACTTGGAATTACTTCAAACCCAGCCATCCCTCAGGCGACAAGTATTTTGGATTACGTCGCCCAGTACTTAGATATGGAATTTAATTGCTTATCTCGTGAGGCATCAGCCGCCTAGCGCCGCCGATCCCTCCCCGAAACTAACAACGGGCTCGCCGCAAGGCGAGCCCGTTGTCATTTTTTTCATTCAACTATCAGGCAGTCGCTTCAGCAGTTTCTTCTGTTGATGCGTCTTCTGATTCAGTTTCACTTGCTTCATTTTCTGAAGCTGCTTTCTGTTCAACAATGATGAGATTGCCTTCGTCGTCAAATTCCATTTCTTCTCGATCTTCAAGAGGTCGATCTGGATTCACGATGATGTCAATATCAGTACGGAGGTCCTTGCCAAATTGGATCGTAACGCTGTACGTACCGACACGGCGAATTGCTTGATGCAATCGAACCGCCCGAGTTGGAACTACAAAGTCATTTTCAGCAAGCGCATCTGAAATGTCCCGCTGTGTGACCGAGCCATACAAGCCACCTTGATCGTTTGCACTTCGCGTAAGTGTCAAGGCGACATCTGCGAGACGTTCGATCAACGCAGCTTGCAATGTTTGATTTTCTTCGTACTTTTGAAGCGCAATTTCACGTTCCGCTGCGAGCGCTTCAATTTTTTCTGGTGTTGGAATCTCAGCAAGTCCCATTGGGATGAGAAAATTACGAGCAAAACCCATACGTACGCGAACGACGTCGCCCACGATTCCGAGGTTTTCTACATTGCTATTGAGCAGGAGTTCGATTCTTCGACTACTAGCCATAATGGTGTCCTTTCGAGGAAAGTTAGAAGTCGCCGGCACGACCTCAGCCAGTTTTGAAGCGGTTGCCGGACCGCGGTGTTTCATTATATTAGAAAGGGACGTCGTCTGATGGGGGAGCAGTTGTAGCAGCTGCCTGTGGAGGCGTTGATGACTGACCACCGCGACTATCAATGAATTGGAAACTTTCTATCACAACACGGAGTTTTGAGCGGTTGTTGCCTTCTTTGTCTTGCCATTGGTCCAATTTGAGACGACCTTCAACGAAAACAGGTTTCCCCTTGCTGAGGTATTTTGCCATTGTTTCGGCGGTTCGGCCCCATGCTTCGCAGTCGACGTACGTCACTTCTTCTCGCATCTCACCATCTTTGCTATTGAATTTACGGTTGCACGCAAGTCCGATTTCAGCAACAGACATATTGTTTGGTGTTTGTTTCAGTTGGGGGTCTCGTGTGAGATTACCCATGAGTAAAACTTTGTTGTAACTAGGCATTTTGTTTCTCCATTATTTTGTGAACGAGGTCATTCTACCATAAGAATTTGCGATTCTTCAAAAGTACGCCAAAAGGGATCATGCTTCTGTTGATACCTCTTCAGTAGATTCAGGTGCTGTTTTTGAGTCTTCAACTGCTTCTTCTACAACTTCATCAACCTCATCAGATTTATCGGCTTCTGCTTTCGCTGCTTTTTCTTCGCTTTTCTTCGAAATTTTGCTCGCTGATTTTGAACCACTGTCGCTCTTTTTCTCGCTGCGGAGTTTAATTTCAGCGGCAAGATCTTCTTGGCCTTCATTCGCTTCAATGATTTCAGTTGGAATATGTTCAGCAGAAGTCACCATCGTGCGGAGTAGTTCTTCTGAAAGATTGCATCGGCGTTCAATTTCAGCAAGTGCTGTTGTTGGTGCAGTGAAATATGCCAAGAAGTAGACACCTCGTTTATTTCCTTGTACTTCGTAAGCAAGACGGCGGTCGTCCCACTTTTGGAAACTAACGATCGTTGCGCCGCATCTGTCAAGAATTCCCTTGACGTGGTCAGCAGCTTCTTGCAAGTTTGCAGTTGCAGATTGTGGAAAGAGGAACATGCCCTCATAGGTTCGAATTCGTTCGTTGCTCATTTAGTTATCCTCATTTGGTTGAGCGGTTTCCCGCTTTTGATTGAATTGGTTCATCGCTGCTTCTGCACCGGATTCGATCCAAGTGATCGATGATGCCACTGCAGCCTCGATTGCAGGCTCCATGTATTCCTGCTGTTCTGGAGTAAAACGCCCAAGCACGTACGAAGCCTGTGGAATGTTGCCCGGCTCATCAACGCCAATACGAAGGCGAGCCCAGTTTCCATTTCCAATGTGATTCGTGATGTCATGGAGTCCGTTGTGTCCACCGGCTGACCCCTCGTTGCGAAGTCGCAGAGAACCGCAAGGTAAGTGAATGTCGTCAACGATGACGAGAAGTGCATCCACTGGATCAGTTTTGAAGAAGGTCAGTGCTTGTTTTACTGCATGCCCACTTCGGTTCATGAATGTTTGAGGTTTCATGAACAATATTTTTTCGCCATTTTGTTGTGTTTCAACAATGACGGAATCAAACTTTGATTTCGCAGGTTCGCCGCATGCGACTTTCGAAGCCAATCTGTCCACTACATCGAACCCGACGTTATGTCGGGATCCGTTGTATTTGGAACCGGGATTGCCTAAGCCTACGATCAGTTTCATCTGTTACTCGCTATCGCCTTCAGATGGTTCTTCGGCGGCTGCGTCGTCACCGATGACTTCTGGAGTTGATGCTTCAGCATCGCCTTCGCCCTCGTCAGCAGCTGCATCTTCAGTTTCTTCTTGAATAATCGTAACGTGTGCGATGTGGCGAGCTTCGTCAAGTGTCGCTTTGACGCCATCTGGCAGTAGAAGATCGCCAATTGTGAAGACTTCTTCAACGGTTGAAAGGTCAACTGTAATCGACCCGGGAATATCTTTCACCATACATTCGATTTCAATTTCTGGGCGAATGATTTCAAGCATCGCGCCAGGAGCTGACGATTGCGTTGGTTGTCCGACAATATCGAGTTTTGCATTTACTGTCACAATTTGCGTGAGGTTTACGCGAGCAAAGTCAACATGTATCAAGTTATCACCGAGGTATCCAAACTGGAGATCTTTAACAAGAACAGTAGCAGGGCTGCCATCACCGTTGTCGAGTTCCATTACGTGGTTGCCGTGGCGAAGATGTGAGATGATTTCTTTTTCATCGATACTTACAGAAACTGGCTCGCTTCCTGAACCATACACGGATGCAGGGAGACGACCATTTTTGCGAAGTCGCTTGGCATACCTTGTACCTAACTTTTCTCGCAACTCAACTTTTATTTGTGGGGTTTCAGTGGACATAAATTCTTTCCTATCTATTTCTTAGGGCCTTCGCCGCGAGTAAACAACGCGGAGATTGACATGTGGTGGTGAATTCGGTGAATAGCTTCGCCAAGATAGCGAGCCACAGTGAGAACTTGTAGTTTGTCGCCAAGACCATCGAGCCGCTCGTCAGGGAGGATCGTGTCTGTGATGACAACTTCTGTAATTGGTGAGTCGTTGATGCGTTCAATCGCAGGGCCAACGCATACGCCGTGTGTTGCAGCAGCAATAATTTTGGTTGCACCATGTTCAGTGACAAGTTTTGCTGCTTCGCAAATTGTGCCAGCAGTTGAAATCATGTCATCAACCATGAGTACGACTTTGCCTTCGACGTTACCAATCAATCGTTTTGAAACGACTTTGCTGCCAGACTCACGCCGTTTGTCGATGATTGCAAGTTTTGCATCGAGCAACCCAGCGTACATGTTTGCTACTTTTACATTTCCAACGTCAGGGGAAACAATCACCATGTTATCGCCTTGCATGTCGTCTTGTGTTGCAAAATGATCGCAGAAAACTTTCGTTGCGGTAAGGTGATCTACTGGAATGTCGAAAAATCCCTGAATTTGCGCTGCGTGCAGATCCATGCAGAGAACGCGATCAGCACCGGCTGCGGTGATGAGATTGGCAACAAGTTTTGCAGTAATCGGGACGCGGCCTTCGTCTTTTCTATCTTGCCTTGCGTATCCAAAGTATGGAATGACGGCAGTGATTTGCCCAGCAGAAGCTCGGCGAAGGGTGTCAATCCAAATCAACAACTCCATGAGTGTTTCGTTGACGGGCATTGATGTTGATTGAACAATGAAGCAATCTCGGCCACGAACATCTTCATCAATTTTGACGATAATTTCGCCGTCAGGAAAACGTTCGACAGTAGCGGCAGCAATTGGAAGTTCTAAATGTTTACACATTGCTTCTGCGAGATGCGCGCCGCCGGTTGCGGAAAAAATCTTCATTCGTTTGTGATCATCGTGGCTCATGATGTTGACTCCACAGTTTTGTCGAGGCGTGCTTCAAGCATTGCTTCAACTTCTGCAAGTTGCAAGGGGGTGTTGATCGAAAGAATATCTTCTGGTGGGACTGCGTTGACGATTTCTACTTTTTCCCCTCGCGCGAGCATCATCGCTGGCACCTCGGTCAAATAGTATTCGTTACTGACAGGATTTTTTTCAAGGTTCTCAAGACATGACCAAAGTGCTGCTGACTTGAAGATGGCATAACTTGGATAGACTTCGTGTAGTTCCAATTGCTCTGGTGTTGCATTTTTGTGTTCAACGATTGCGAGAAAGCGATTGTCATCATCACGGACAATTCGACCGTACCCTGTTGGGTCAGGAATAGTTGAAGTTGCGAGCGTTGCAGAAGCGTTGGTTTCTTTTTGTTTTTCTACCATTTGGCCGATGGTTTCAGCACGGATGAGCGGGCCATCGCCGCCAAGAATAAGGATGTCCCCATCGAAATCAGCAAGCGTTTCTCTGCAAACATCTACAGCGTGACCAGTACCAAGTTGTGGTTCTTGTAAGACAAACTCACAATTTGGAATTTGCGTTTTCACTTCCTCAGCGCCGTGTCCTACTACGAGAACAGTACGGTTGACACCAGCTTCGGTGACCGCATCAACAACCCATTGCACCATTGGTTTTTGTGCAACGGGGTGGAGTACTTTCGGCAAATCACTTCCCATGCGGGTGCCTTTGCCGGCAGCAAGAATAATTGCTGCGAGAGGTGTTTGATTGTTCGTTTCTTTTGTCATCTCACTGATTGTGTATTTGTACTCGTTGCCAACTCGGGGGAACTGGCCCGCCAAGACTTGAACTTGGAATGCCTGGATCAAAACCAGGTGTGTTA
>JACKQG010005473.1_pt1 | contig 13937 bp, 12 predicted proteins | sample 8237621 | NCBI WGS metagenome assembly JACKQG01 (sample SAMN15677084, study PRJNA649215) | marine metagenome | biome: marine; feature: Black Sea; material: saline water; isolation source: suspended particulate matter (SPM) from the Black Sea western gyre | collected 2013-06-09/2013-06-10 | depth...
GCTAAGCAAGAGTATACGATGGCTGCTTCAAACTAAAAACACAACTATCGAGATACTTATATAAATATTAATGCAACATGAGAGCTTATGGTATTAATTCTCATGAATACTATCGTTGGAGGTGCCTATTAACCAATTTCGCCAAAATATTTAGCAATTCAAAATCGTACAATTTTAGAATATTGAAGGAGAATTAAAGAATGTCTAAGAAAATGCTAGTATTAGCTACACTACTCGTTGCCGCGGTCTTACTGACTGCATGTGGCGCAGAAGGTCCTGCAGGCCCCGCAGGACCCGCTGGCGCAGAAGGCCCCGCAGGACCCGCTGGTGAAGTAGCCATGGCTGCTGACCTGACCTGCACCGAATGTCATAATGACACTGCTGTCATCACCGGAAAGAAAGCCCCGTGGGAAGCCTCTGTCCATGGTGCCGGCACTGCTACCGCTTATGCGGGTGGCCGTGGCGGTTGTGCCGCATGCCACTCAGGCGCAGCATTTAGTAAAATGGTCGCTGAAGGCAGCACCCCGGATGCCTGGGAAGGCGATATCGCTGATGTCACCCATCAGGATTGCCGCACCTGCCATGCGATCCACACCAGCTTCACCGCTGACGACTGGGCTCTTGAGACCACAGCTGCAGTGCCTCTGTATGCCTTTGAAGACGTCACCTATGACGGTGGCGAAGGCAACCTGTGTGCTAATTGCCACCAGCCTCGCCGCGGATTTGCATTGGACGAAGAAGGTCTGGTTGATGTTACCAGCACCCATTGGGGCCCGCACCATGGCCCACAAACAGCTATGCTGATGGGTATCGGTGGCGGCGGTGAAGTTGAAGGTAAACCCGGCGCACATTATTCGATGGTCGAAGGCACCTGTGTAGCTTGCCACTTAGGCGAAGCTGACAATCACACCTTCCTGCCGAGCGTTGCTGCCTGCCTGGGCTGCCATGCTGATATCGAAGACTTTGATTTCAGTGGCTTGCAGACCGAAGTTGACGAGATGCTTGTTGAACTCGGTGAATTGCTCGAAGCCGAAGGTATGTACGAACTCGAAGCTGGTCACCCCGTTGTTGGCAAATACGAAGCCGCCAAAGGCGCAGCATTGTGGAACTACATCTACATTGCAGTTGAAGATGCCAGCCATGGCGTCCACAACCCCGCTTACACCAAAGCACTGCTCGAAGCTTCTCTCGCAGCATTTGAATAAGCCTCAAACCATAGAAAGCTAGTAATACGAACAGGGCTGCCATTTGGCAGCCTTGTTTTTGTTTATAAAAAGGTCCCGGTCCCTTCAAGGGAACGGGACCTTCATTATCGCTTTTGCGAGTTGAGGGCGATACGCCCGAAACAAAAAGACCACTCGCTATGCGGGTGGTCTTGGCTTACCTTGCATTCAGTGAGTATCTTAGTTATCCGGAGCACCAGCTGTGATCCAATCCAAAATGATCCGGACTTGATCCTCGGCTAATAAACCTGCCGGAGGCATGATCCCTCCACTGGATTGCGTTCCGAGCATCTTTTGCGCAAGCAAACTATTCTTTGCATCCCCGGGAATGACAGAAGGTGCATTATTCCCTGTGTTGATCACATTCTCAGAGGTATCGGCGTTCCAGCCGCCCATCTGGCCGTGGCAAATAGTACAGTGTTCCTCGAAAAGGGGCCGCACATCATTTGCGAAGGAAGCCGGTCCGGATGTTCCAGCCTCGCTACCATCATTATTCAAATTCCGAAGGATCTTCACGAGTTGCAGAATTTGATCATCGGTCAATATCTGGCTCCAGGCGATCATTGAACTGTTCGGGTGACCCTTGCTGATCGTGTTGAAAATTTCCTGATCGGTATTATTTTTCTGAAAATCAGGATCGCTTAACACAGGTCCAATGCCGCTACCGTCAGGCCGGTGGCATTGAGAGCATAATGTTTCGAAGATTTCCACCCCGGAGAGGTCCACATTATCAGGGAGAGTCATTTCTGGCGGATACTCAACGGGTGGGTTGGCTTCCCATGAGCGCATATAGGTAATAATCGTGTTGATCTGATCATCATCAAGCGGTCCGCCAAAGGCACTGCCAAAAGGAGACATGCCAAAGTTGGGTTGTCCTTGCGCAATGATCTGGAACAAGGTGTGATCATCACGCGTTTTCAGGTATTCAGCAGAACTGATCGGAGCGATCACGTCATCCGGGCGGGCCGGATTGACACCACCCTCACCGAAATCTCCGTGACAAAGGGCACAGTTTTTTGAGAAGATATCTCTTCCGACTTCAAGCGGTGTGCCTTCAGAAGCATCCATGGTGTAACTTACCAGGGCATCCAATTGCTCTGATGTCAGTACCTCACCCCAGACGGGCATGGTCTCATGGGCCCCTCCAGTGGCAATCTTATCTCGCGCCAGGTCAAAATCATTCATTTGCGGGATCAGCGTGCCGTGGCAGCTTGAGCATAACTGGCTGAAAAGTTCTGCGTCTTCAGCCGACGCATCTGTGCTGCTGACATAGCGGGCCAGCGCATCCAAATCATCAGAACTCAATTTTTCCTGCCACGGCGGCATCTCCAGATGGAGTCCGCCCTGGCTGATTAGACTCTCTAGCTCTGCTTCTTCTCCTGTGTAAGCCACTGAACGGCCATGGCAGGCAGAGCAATTTATGGCAAAGAGGCGTTGTCCATCCGGAGCCACCAGGAAGTTGAGTAGTGAGGTCCGGTTTTGGGCACTCAGAACTTCATCCCAGTTGGGAATGTCAAGTTCGCTGTGCGCAGGATATTCGCTGCCAAGGTTCAGTGCTGCTTTTAATTCGATCGGACTACTGGAAACCAACTCAGCGGTCTCGTGGCATTCACCGCAGTTTGAGTTGAAAAGCTCGTGGCCTCTGGGTGATAAAACGAATCCTGCCAGGGCGTCAATTTCATTGTTGGTCAGATCTCCGCTCCAGGCAGGCATACCCCCCTCATGGCTGCCCTGGGTGATGATCAAATGCAGATTTGTGCCCTCGGGGACGGTAATCATCGGACCATGGCAGGAGGCACAGTTTTCAGCGTATAATGCTGCGATGGGGTCTCCAAGGCCTGCTTCGGCGGGTGGAGGGGTTTCGCGGATCGATTGAATGGATAGAAAAATTATCCCAATCCCCAATACTGATGTGATCCCGATTATCCATGGTCTGCTGGAATAATGCCGCTTCGCACTGCGATCCAGAACAGGCAGGAGAAAGAGGAAGATAATCGCCAGGGTCGGAATAACAATGACACCGATGACTTCCAACTCGCCAGGGAAATATTTAAGCAGTTGGAACAGGAAAAGAAAATACCACTCGGGTTTGGGCGTGTAATTTGTGTCCGAGGGATTAGCCCGTTCTTCAAGAGGTGCGCCTAGAAAATAAGCCAGTGCGGCCAATAGAATGAAGATCAGCAGGGAAACTACGGCATCCTTGAAAAGAATATCCGGATAGAAATGAACGCCTTTTTCCTTGGCTTTTTTATACCCAGCGAGATAGTCTTTTTTCTCTTTTTCGTTCATGGCTAATCATCCTTCCCGGGCATTTCGCTGATGCCAATTTTAATCACCAGATACAAGTGAAGCCCTGACAATGCCATCAACGCTGATGGAAGCACCCATACGTGGACACCGAAGAATCGCGCCAGGGTCACGGCAGATAGTTCTGGGCCGCCGCGCATGACGCGTAAAATCCAATCGCCAATCCCAGGGGTGACACTCGCGATTTTGGTCCCGACGGTGGTTGCCCAATAAGCTTTTTGATCCCAGGGAAGCAGATAACCAGTAAAACCAAAACCGATCACGATGATCAGCAAGAATACTCCGGTGAACCAGGTTATTTCGCGTGGGTATTTATAGGTACCAAGGAAGATCACACGTAACATATGGAGTACCGTCAGCACGACCATAGCGCTGGCACCCCAGTGATGTAGCCCTCTGATCAGCCAGCCAGCTGCGACCTCGTTGGTTATATATTGGACACTGTTGTAGGCGTGGTCTGGTGTGGGTACGTAGTAAAGCGTCAATAGAATGCCGGTAATAGCCTGATTAACCGCGACAAATAGCGTTGCGCTGCCCAGGGTGAATAACCAATTTACCTTGGGGATCTTGCGCAGAAAAATGGCTTCCCATACACTGCGCCAACCCAAACGTTCATCAAGCCAGTCTGCTATTTTTGAACCCATATTAGCCTCCCAGAACGTATAATTGCCCGTCTTCTTCCTTGACCTGATACTGGTCGAGAGGACGGGGGGGCGGGCCAGAGACAACCTCGCCACTTTTTGAGAATCCTGCGTTGTGGCATGGACAGAAGAATTGCTCCTGGTCAGAGATCCATCGTACGCGACAGCCGAGGTGGGTGCAGATATTTGACATGGCGACAAAGTCGCGCCCGTTTTCGGTGAGCACATATATGGATAGCTCTTCCTCTTTGGTAATCCAGCCTGTTTGGCGCTCGATCTTGGTTTTGAAGAGTGTCGGAGTTCCCAGCTCAACCTTTGAAACCGATCCCAGGCGGATCCAGTCTTGGGCCTCGTCCTTGCGCGTTGCAGGGCTGATGATATAGGCAATGGCTGGGATGCCGAAACCTGCTCCAATCAATCCCCCAATTGCCCAGGTTGCCATGCCTAAAAAGCTGCGACGGTCTATTTCTTTCTTCTCGTTCATACATACCTCCTGTCTTGAAATAGCATTATTTGGATCTCAGGGCTACGACAAATTGCATAGCATACTGTCAAACAATTAACGAACAGGTATAAATATGTTCATACCCCCAACTTTAGCGCTTCTATTCAAAAAAATTATATCCTATTTGATAAAAATAGTACCATAATATCTTTTAATAAAACTAATCTAGCCACCTGACAGTTTGTCAAAATAAGCGCCAGTTGGTTGCCTGCACTTGTGGTGCGGCACAGGTGAGTAGCCGATGTTTTTCGGCGTATCGCCCGTCCTGGCGCTCCGGGCCAGGGAAACCAAGAACTATGTAAAAATAGCCAAATTCTGTGGTTTCGATATGCTCTACACTACTTTCCGAGCTACTCAACCACCTAAAAAATGAAAGTGTCCGGTGGCTAGAAACTAATATGAATAAAAAATTCCGGATTTTTTGTAGTTTCAAAATTAATACTTTCAGATGTTGGCATATTCTTCGAAATTATTCATATTCAGAGAAATTTGAACCCCGATTACATAACTGTAATCACCTTATAGTCTATTGCCTAATAAGTGATGATTGTCACTATGGCATTTTAGTATAATGATTTTATAATGAATATAATTATTTATGTTGTACGATTCAGGTTTATTTTGTCTTGTTATAAAATCATTGAAAGCACTTGTGCTGGATAAAATAATATTTTGAGGAGATATTATGAGAATACAAAAAAAAGGAGGGAGCCCGGTGTGGGCGTCAATAACCCTTCCTTTGGTCGGATTGATCATTGCAATTGCTTTTGGCTTACCCTCGACTGCAGAAGCCGCCCCAGCTTTTTCCCCCACATTATCCAATGACGAATGCCTGGCTTGCCACGGGGAGCCAGGGATGAGTGTTATGCTGGAAAGCGAAGAAATATTATTCTTAACTATCGATGCTGGGAAATTTGCAAATTCAGTCCATAATCTTGAAGAGATTGGCTGTGTCGACTGCCACACAGATATTACAGAATTCCCGCATCCCGAACGTACGGACCACAGCCTTCGAGAGATATCTCTGGATTTTTATACTTCCTGTAAAGAGTGTCATCAGGAAGAATATGATAAAACGCTGGATAGTATGCATGAGCGTGCTTTGGCTGGAGGGGATACCAACGCTGCTATCTGCACAGATTGTCATAACCCACATACACAAGCCCGCATGACACATCCGTTAACTGGCGAGGTCTTGCTTTTGGAAAAAGTGAAAATCCCCGCCACATGTGCTCGTTGCCATAATACGATCTTTGAAACTTACAAGGACAGCGTGCACGGCGAAAACCTGACAGAAAATTACAATCAGGATGTCCCCAGTTGTATTGATTGTCACGGTGTCCATAATATTGGTGATCCAACGACAACTGAATTTAGGGTAGATTCACCTGCGCTTTGTGCATCATGCCATACAGATAGCGATATCATGGAAAAATACGATATTTCTACCGATGTCCTGGAGAGTTATGTGGCAGATTTCCACGGAACAACTGTGACACTATTTGAGCAGCGTTATCCTGAGCAGGATACGAATAAACCGGTCTGTTTCGATTGTCATGGTATTCACGATATTAAATCACCGGATGATCCCGAGCATGGTATCGCTTTGAAAGAAAACCTGCTGATTACCTGTCAGCGGTGTCACCCTGAAGCAGATGTCAGTTTCCCTGATTCCTGGATGAGCCACTATATCCCTGATGCTGAGCATTATCCTGCTGTTTATTACATAGATTTATTTTACAAATATTTGATCCCGATCGTATTAGGCGGAATGCTGGTCTTCGTCATTAGTGATATGGTGAGACGGATGATCAATAAGAAGAAAGGAGCGTCACACTAATGAATAAGACGTCCAATACTTTCCCCCGCTTTGAACTGGCTCGTCGGATCGAGCATTTGTTGATGTTGCTTTCCTTTAGTGCTTTGGGAATTACTGGTATTCCACAAAAATTTCCTGGAAGCCAAATATCTGTTGTTATTGTCAATATGCTGGGTGGCATTGAAAATCTTCGCAATATTCATCATATTGCTGCTACTGTGATGATGTTTGGTACGCTATACCATCTCCTTGTCATGGGCTATAAGATTTATGTCGAGCGAAGAAGTATGAGTATGCTCCCATCTTTCAAGGATGCTCGTGATGCCTGGGAAGCATTGATCTATAACTTTGGCTTCTCAAAAATCCGCCCGCAAATGGGGCGCTATACTTTTGAAGAAAAGGTAGAATACTGGGCATTTGTTTGGGGTACCGTGCTGATGGGTTTGACTGGATTCATGATGTGGAATCCAATTTCTACTTCCAATATTTTGCCAGGAGAATTTATCCCTGCTGCGAAAGCTGCTCACGGTGCAGAAGCAATATTGGCGGTATTGGCTATTATTATCTGGCACATGTACGGTGTCCATCTAAGGTCTTTCAATAAGTCAATGTGGACCGGTAAATTGACAGAGGAGGAAATGCTCCACGAGCATCCATTGGAATTGGCCGATATAAAGGCTGGTTTGGTAAATCAGCCCATAGATCCCGATCTGTTTCGTAAACGGAAACGTGCCTATTATCCGGTTGCCGGAGTCCTGGCAATCCTCATGCTGGCCGGTGTATACGGCTTTGTGGCTGTGGAAGAAACTGCATTAAAGACGATCCCAATGCAGCCTGAACGCCTCGTTTCAGCCTATGACCCGCAAACCCCAACACCCATGCCGACCTTTGCGCCAACCGCTACCCCTGCGTCTGTGGATGCGGCTGACCTGACCTGGAACTCTTTTGTTGGGCCTTTGTTTGAACAGAAATGCTTAATGTGCCATGGCGCATTGGGCGGTCTTTCGTTGGCCACCTTTGAAGATGCAATGGCTGGTGGGCAGAGCGGTGTCATCATTCTGCCGGGAGATGGCGCGAATAGTTTCCTGATCGAAGTTCAGGCGCCAGGCGGCCATCTTGGCCAATTGAGCGCAGATGAGCTTGATCTGGTCCAGCAATGGATCGATGCCGGCGCACCAGAATAATGGTAGTTGGGTAATTCCAGCTAATACAAAAAAGCACCTCCTGTTTTTCTGACAGGAGGTGCTTTTACGTTAACAAAGTTTAACTATGTAGCAAATAAAGTCCGAACCAATTACGTCATTGCGAGAAGGACGGGTTTCCTGCGAAGCAATCTCCATCTCAGTGGAGGAGATTGCCGTACCCTGAAAAGCATCAGGGCTTGCAATGACGATATCATCGTATAATTTAATCTCCCTACATCACATCCATGATATTGATGCCCCGATCTGCGGCACGTTCAACTCCCCAATCTTTGAGGGTTTCAGGAGGCGGGACCACATCTTCTTCGGGGCGCATCACCATGCCGAGTGACTCAGTGGAGCAATGGGGGACACATACGCCACAGCCCACACAACGCATGGAGTTGACCTGCATGATCATATCATCACCCATCGAAAGGGCATTGAATTGACAATATTCCAGGCAATCTTCGCAGCCGTTACAGATTTGCTCATCAACTTGATTGACGAAGGATGAACGGGCAACCACATTGGCAATCCCGATTTCAGACATGCCGCGCAGGATTCCGCAGGAGCAGGTACAGCAATTGCAAATATAGTGGATCCCTTTTTGATTATTGCTGACCGAATGCACCAGACCGGCATCAGCAGCGCGCTGCAAGGTTGCCTGTGCCTCGTCTCTGGTCAGGACGGTGACGAGTGTATTCTTATCAAAGGCGCCCGGGACCTCACTGATCGTCATGCACACATCCAGGGGATGCTCACATGGATCACCAAGCAATTCCTTCTGCTTCCGGCAGATGCAATCCAATACGCCCCAGGCCTGGGCACCATTGACGATGTCCGAGGCGCTTTCATAAGGGCGAACTTCCATATCAACTTTGATGCTTTCTTTAACGGGTATAACACGATGTACCTGGGGTTTCACCTTTAAAACATCTGCAAAGGCTTGCGTATAATAATCTTCAAATAGGGTCGCCAATTCCTTGTCGATCTTCCCCGCCTGGTACTCATAAATGCCGACGACAAAGGGCAATAAACCGTAGCCGAGACCTGCTTCTGTTCGTCCGGCAGCGATCAGGCCATTTCGTGCCATTCCTTTCAGCAATTTCCTGACCTCGGTTTCATCGCGACCAAGCCGTTTGGAGATCATATCGGGAGTCTCCTTGGGCAACCTTAATTGTGACGCCAATTCTGCTTCATCAGGGGTATAAAGTTTTTCCAGCAATCGCAATTCCGCCCCATCATCTGTTGGTGGATATCCGTTTGGCAGGGCATCCAACCGCTCGGCCAATTTTTTATAGGCTCCATTCTTCATTCTGCTCCTCCTCCTCAATCCATTGTCGCGAATTACGAGTGATTCTACCACCAGGTGGTAAAGAAATAGCTCACCTTTTGCAGGTGAGCTATTTCTTATATTATTTTATCTGTCAGGTCTTTTTAAGGCTTCTCCAGGCCGTGCTTTTCGAGCAGGGCTTCATCTTTCAGGAGGGCGGATGTCTCTCCATCAGCGACAATCTGGCCCTCGTCCATAATGACCATGCGGGGGAAGAGTTCATCAGCCATGCGCAGATCATGCGTGGAGACCAGCATGGTCACGGGCAGATCACGCATCAGGTTTATCAGGCCCCGGCGCGCGCGCGGGTCCAGGCCTGCTGAGGGTTCATCCAGCACAAGCAGCTGCGGCGCCATGGAGAGTACTGTGGCAATCGCAATTCTTTTCTTTTGGCCAGTGCTGAGGTGATGGGAGAGGCGCTCGCCGAACCCGCTCATATCAACCTGGGCGAGGGCTTCGTCCACACGGGCGAGGACTTCTGATTCGGGTAATCCCATATGCAGGGGGCCAAAGGCCACATCTTCAAAAACGGTGGGGGAGAAAAGTTGATCGTCCGGATTTTGGAAGACCAACCCGACCAGGGAGCGGATCAGGGGCAGATTCTCTTTTTTTAACGGAAGCCCGCCCACCCTGAGTTCGCCTTCGCCCTTCAGGATCCCATTCAGATGTAACATCAGGGTTGATTTTCCCGCACCATTGGGGCCAACCAGGGCAACCTTTTCCCCTTGCTCGATCGTGAGGTTGAGATTTTTCAGCGCGACATGCCCATCAGGATAGGCAAAGCTCAAATCATCGATCGAAATAACCGGGCAGTCTTCTGATAGCTCCTGAAAGATGGCGGGTTGGCTGGGTGTGTGGGTGATTGGAGGCATGGATTATTTCCTAAAGGTGGGCAAAAAGTTGTAAGATTGAGAATAAAAATATCGCAAGCGCCATGATCAGCCAATCGCGGGCGATTACTTCATGGCGGTTGAAGGTGCGTATATGCCCCTGATAGCCCCTGGAGAGCATGGCGTTGAAGATTCGATCAGAGCGTTCGTAGCTGCGCACAAAAAGTTGACCGACCATATTGCCAGCTGTCTGCGCTCGCCAGAGAATGCCTCCGCCACCGCGCTGGCCGGGCAGGACCGCGCTGCGTGCCTGACGGGCACGAAGCAGACGCATGACCTCATCGGTCAGGACAAATAAATAGCGATAAAGAAATGCGATCACGGTGATCAGCATGCGCGGTAAGCGGAGATGCTCGAGGGCGTGGATCAGGTCAGGGAATTGAGTGGTTGCCACAAGGAGGATCGCGATTTGGACGGAAAGCCATGAACGGACGACAATACTCAAAAAACGCACCAACCCGAGATCTGTGGCAACCAGATGCCAGGGGCCAAAATCCCACACTGCGAGGGTCTCCCCGGGTAGTGAAAAAAGCGCGGTAATTGCCGCCATTGTAAAGGGCAGGACGATAAAGGAGCGTTTGAAAGTAAATCCCAAACCGAGTTGGGCCAGCAGGTTAAGGAGCAGGATCACCCCCCAGCTGATTCCAAAACTAAGCCAATCCCCATCGGGTAACAGGGCATTGGAGAGGATGAATAAGACCGCCACCACTACCTTGACTGTCGGGGCAAGGTGGTGGAGCAGGCTGGATCCATCATGGTAGCGGTCGAAAACGTTAGCGTGCATGGTTAATGTGGTTGGGTCTTGCGGCTTCGTGTAATCAAGATGACGATTGCCGCAACAACCAATATGCCGATCAGACCTGCCACAATCGTTGAAAGGGCACCCTCCCCTAATATGGGGAAGCTATAGTTTGAAAGGATTTTGAAGGGAGCCTCAGTCCCCTGGCTGAGAAATCCCAGATCGGAGGCGACGCGCTCGAGCCCGTCCGGATCAGTGGATGCTAAGGGGGAAAGGATCAGAACAGCGAGGGAAATCAACGCGCCAACCACAATCCACCCGCGCCCGCCACGTGCGGGACCCTCAGTTTGCTCGAGGAGGTCCGGGCGTGTTCTGAAGATGAAAGCCAGTGCGGCGACCGTGATCAATGTTTCTCCGATCCCGATCACGGCGTGGATTCCCAGCATCGCGGGGAGGACGATATCCAGGCGGGCGGTACCGCTCAACCAGAGTTGGAGCGAGGTTGCCAGCGCGCCCGCCATCACAGAGAGCCAGGCGGCGAAGCCGGCCACCCCCAGTTTGAGCTTTCTTTGGCGGCCCTGTGTCGATCGGTAGAGTCCAAAACCGATTGCCGAAGTGAGCAGGCCCATGTTAAGCAGGTTCGCGCCCATCACCAGCAATCCGCCGTCCTGGAGGAGCAAGCCCTGGACGCCGATCACGGCGGTCATCACCAGCATCCCGGCCCAGGGGCCCAGAACGATGGCCGCTAATGCCCCCCCCAGTAAATGACCGGAGGTGCCGCCCGCGACGGGAAAATTGATCATCTGCGCAGCAAAAATGAAGGCAGCCATAATGCCCATCAGCGGGACCTGTTTTTCATCCACAGATTCGGTCCTTCTGACGGCAACGGATAGAACCGCTATGGTGACCACCCAGAAGAGCAGCGAAACAGTGATGCTCAGAAAGCCATCCGGGATATGCAGAGGGGTGGGGGAAGCTAACATATTTCTCCTAATCTTCCTGGCAGACCGGGCATAAACCAAAAAAACTAATGTGATTTTGCATGAGTTGAAAGCCGGTACTTTCCTGCAGCTCTTTGAACAGCGCTTCGGCTTTGACGTGTGGAATCTCGACCTCTGTCCCACATTGACGGCAAACCAGATGGTGATGCGCATAACCGCTTATCTCGTAGGCATATTTGCTTTTACCATTAAAAACAGTCTGGGCTAACCCGGTTTGCGCCAGAAATTCCAGCGTGCGGTAGACAGTTGTCTCTGTCAGGCCAGGCAAGCTGATGCTGGCCTGCTGATAAACTTCGGCAGGAGTCAAATGTGCCTTGGCGTGACCCAGAATATGCAGGATCACACTCCGTTGGGGGGTAATCCGAAAACCACGTTCTCGTAATTGATTGGTTAGATTGACTTCACAGCTCATAAAGGTTCCTTATTGCAGTTAACTGCAATAAGGATTATATGCAATAAGGATAATTGAGTCAAATGAATATATTCTTTTCGGGTTCTAAATTGCCTGGAACCTTGTCAGGCATACTTTGATAACCTGAGTTGCGCTTAACACATCGGAGCGGACTAAAGTCCTCCCTCAGGGCATGAAAGTCGGATAAATCCGACTCTTTTCTAGCCCGAAGGGCTTCCATGTACTGAGAAAGGGTTTTCGCGAAGCACACAGTGTGTAGCCCGCACGAAAAAAGCTAACAAACCTTATCCGCAACACAGGTTTGATAATAATGTATCCAGCCTCTGAGCGGTGACCGACGGGAAGAGCGCAGTCGCCTGTACCCGCCAGGGCGATACGGCCTTCGGGAGGAACTGTTATCTTGTGGTTAGATAAAGCAGGACTTACGCAAAATACCTTTTTTCTCGCTGCGTTGTAGCTTGTCTACAATACCCCAACGCAGAGTATTGGGACCAGGATTATAAAAATGCGTAAGTCCAATAAACTAAATAATTCCCGCCATTTTTCAGATGACAGAAACCTAAGGCTCCCATTGAAAAAGGATCATGGAAAAAAGAGTTGGCTTTCCTTCTATGTACTCCACCCCGACCAGCCATGAACGCCAATCGAGACCGCCATATTGATCTGTTCCTGGTTTGAAGACATTATAGAAATGAATATTGGTATATTCATATGGCCAGGGTTCGAGGGCAAAGGCTGAGGCAGAACCAACGTCGTTGCAAAACAGGGTGTAATTGGCGCTAAAGACCTCTAAAAGCATCGGTAAGGGAATCTCATTGAAGGTGCCCTTTTTCTCAAAACCACTCCCCGGTTCATCGCCCCAATCGACGGCATAAGTGCTGTTAAAGACCCAGGCCGCCTCTTCTGGGGTGTAATTTGCCAGCGTCCCATAGCGATAATAACGCAGATCCAGGCCATGTTTTGGGCTGACCAGTGAGGCAAATAGATCCCCATCTTTATTTACAAGGGCGACTTGAAAATTGCTCAAAAGAGACTGGACCTGCGTATCTGCACAGAAAGTGGATGCTGAAACCTGATCCGTTAAATAATGCGCATTGACCCAGCCTGTTCCCCCCGTGGATGTGCCCACCTCGGCCCAGATTCCCCCGCCCATTGCTTGTGCCCGTCCGGTGCGCTGGATCCCCCTGGCCGTGGCTGATAACTTTTCGATGATCGGATTGCCAACCCCGGCCCCGGAGCGGATATTGAGGGGTTCATTTTCTTCCACTAAGATGACGGCTGCCATTTTGGTTGATGATGAGATATAGGCCGGCAATGAGGGGAGAGCTGTTGGGTTTGCCGGCAGGGTCGTAGCTGGAGGGGATTCTGTGGATATTGTGGACAGGGCCGTCGCTGGAGGGGGCACTGTTGTCGGGGGAACAATTTCAGGGCTTGAGGTGGGCGGGGGAGAGGTTGGGGTGATGGCCGGGAGCGCCAAAGTCGCGGAGGGCCCTGGAGGCCCATCGCTGGCGGGGGCACATCCGATCGTGATCAAATTCAAGATCAAAAATCCGACCAGTAGTTGAGAACGAAGTTTATTCATGGCACCTCTCCCATTTTCTTTTTGAGTATTGATATTCACGCGAGTTAGTTAATTTTATCCGAATATAACGCCCCGCAGGTTCCCATTAATTCAGGTATACAAAAAACCTGCGGGACGCTCATACCCAATTTATCTGAATATCAGTAGTATACAGCGAATGAGAGCGGGGGGCAAATGCCTGGAACCGCTCCTGAAGGTATTCAATTATTGACACTGCCTCCCTTTGCGGTATAATTTCCCCCGCATGGCCGACTAGCTCAATTTGGCAGAGCAATTGACTCTTAATCAATCGGTTCTGGGT
>JACKQG010005474.1_pt1 | contig 13935 bp, 10 predicted proteins | sample 8237621 | NCBI WGS metagenome assembly JACKQG01 (sample SAMN15677084, study PRJNA649215) | marine metagenome | biome: marine; feature: Black Sea; material: saline water; isolation source: suspended particulate matter (SPM) from the Black Sea western gyre | collected 2013-06-09/2013-06-10 | depth...
ATGGAATGCGCAGAGCTTGCAAAGAAAAAGGGGCTATCGGTGGTAGCCGGCTTTGGCTGGCGTTACCATGAGGCGCGCCGGGAGTTCTACAAACGTATTCATGCCGGAGAGATCGGCGACTTGCTTTCCGTTTACGGCACCTACTATACGGGGCCCGTCAAGCCTATGCCCGAGGACTCTTCTCGAAAGGAAGATTGGAGCGACATCGAATGGCAGGTGCGCAACTGGTATAACTTCGCTTGGTGTGGTGGCGATGGATTGATCGAGCAGGCCGTGCACAGTGTAGACAAATTAGGCTGGGCTATGAAGGACAAGCCACCTGTCAGTTGTGTAGCCGTGGGCGGTCGGCAGATTCCCAACAATTCAGGAAATATATTCGATCACTTCGAGATCAATTATCTCAACGACGAAGGTGTTCGGAGTTATCTAGGTTGTCGCCAGCAACGAGGTTGCCACAACGAGAACAACGACTACCAGCTCGGAACCGAGGGTAGGGCAGAGATCGCAGGTGGACGTTGTGTCATTCACCATCAGAAGGGTCGCTGGGATTACCGGGGACCTCAGCCGAACATGTATCAAGTGGAGCACGACGAGATGTACCTCGCGATTCGCAGAGGTGAGCCGATCAATGACGGCCAGCGCATGTGCACCAGTACCCATGATGGCTCTCATGGGAAGAATGGCTGCTTATACCGGCCGTCAGGTTAGTTGGGATATGGCCATGAATTCCCAAGAGGATCGTTTCCCAAAGGATTTGAACTGGAATACGGGCAAGCACGAGGTTCCGCCTCTGGCTACCCCTGGAATCAGTCAAACTAAGTGGGGCTGAGCCCTCGAACTGCTTTTCAGGCTACGCTCTAGGTCGCCGCGGAGTGACCCGAATGAGCCTGAATTGTAATTTTAGGCAAAAGGCTAAATACTCTTTTACCCACTTGCCAATTGTGGGTTTGAGAGTTATATAAGGATGGCATGTCAGATAGCTCCATCACCTCGGATCGCATCCGAAATATTGCCATCATAGCGCATGTCGATCACGGCAAGACTACTCTCGTCGACCAAATGCTGAAGCATTCCGGAGCCTTCCGGGAAAATCAGGTATTGGAGGATCGAGCCATGGATTCGATGGACCAGGAGCGTGAGCGAGGCATTACCATCAAGGCAAAAAATACATCGGTGAGGTGGAAGGACCACCTCGTTAACATCGTAGATACTCCTGGTCATGCCGATTTCGGAGGAGAGGTGGAGCGTGTTATGAAGATGGTCGATGGCGTCATGCTAGTGGTCGACGCCTATGAAGGTCCGCAGGCTCAAACTCGATTTGTTTTGAAAAAAGCCTTGGCCGCTGGCCTTACCCCGATCGTCTTCGTAAACAAGATCGATCGACCCAACGCTCAACCGATCGAAGTACAGGATAAAGTTCTCGAGCTCTTTCTCGATCTTGATGCCAGCGATGAGCAATTTAATGCACCTTTTCTCTACGGCAGCGCCAGGGACGGTTTTACAGTCAAGCACCCGGATGATTCTCCCGAAGGTATGACGCTTCTTTTCGAGACCATTCTATCCACTATTCCCGCCCCCGCGATCGAAGAGGGTGGGGCATTCAAGATGCTTGTGTCGAATATCGATTGGTCCGACTACGTGGGCCGTATCGCAATTGGTAAGATCCTCTCCGGATCAGCTGTTATTGGTGATGCCGTTTGGCGTTTGCACTCTGACAGGGCTCCTCAGCGAGGAAAGATTTCAAAAGTATTCGAATACACTGCCCTTTCCACTCAGGAAACATCCGAAGGCGTTGCGGGGAACATCGTAGGAATTTCCGGTTTCGAAGACGTCGACATCGGTGAAACGATTGGAGGGAACGAGGAGATTGAACCCATACCTTTCGTCGAGATCGATCCTCCCACGGTGATGATGTCCTTTTCGGTGAACGAAGGTCCCTTCGCCGGATTGGAGGGTGCTCGCGTCACCTCACGTGAAATTCGCGAACGTTTAGTACGCGAAGCTCGCACAAACATTTCCATTAAGTTGGAAGACACCGACAATGCCGTAGAGTTCAAGGTCAGCGCGCGTGGGGCTATGCAGGTCGCGGTCGTTGTTGAAGAGATGCGCAGGGAAGGTTTCGAGCTACTGGTCTCTCGTCCCACCGTCATCAAGAAGCAGATCAACGGCAAATGGCACGAACCTTTTGAAACCGTCTACTTGGAAGTCCCCGACGAAGCCGTCGGGGGATGCATGCAGGCACTGGCCAACCGTAAGGGGTTGGTTGAGAACATGTCTTCCAAGAATGACCGCACATCTCTTGAGGCGACGATTCCCACCCGCGGCTTGATTGGTTTCGAATTTGAACTGCTCAACCTCACCAGTGGAGAGGGAATCATGTCCCACTTGTTCAAGGAGTATCGCCCCGACAGCGGTGACATCCGTACTCGTCGCACAGGCACTTTGGTTTCCTTGGAGAAAGGCGAGTGCATGACGTACTCTTTGCACAACATGGAAACTCGCGGCAAACTTTTCATAGGCCCCGGCGACCAGGTGTACCCCGGCATGGTAGTGGGAGAAAATCCTCGCACCGAAGATCTTCCCGTCAATCCGACCAAAGCCAAGCACGTTACCAACCATCGGGCTGCAGGCAGCGACAACACCGTTACCCTTACGCCTCCCATCCGATTTTCCTTGGAACGCGCCATCGAGTACATCGCCCCCGACGAACTGGTGGAAGTCACTCCCAAAAGTATTCGTCTTCGCAAACACCTTCTCGACTTCAACGAACGGAAAAGAGCCACCAAGCGAGCCGCTCTTGCGACTGTTTGACTTGATGAACTGACTTCGTCTGTCAAGGGACCTCAAGTCCCACTCGACAGCCGTAAAGATATCTTCATTCTACCACCCTTCTCCTTTATCGAATTCGCAGCCATATCGAATTTCCTATTTGTATTCTCCGTCTTTCGATATTTGATTTGGACAAACCGAGCCCGTGAATGTTCATCTTCAGCGGGCACGGCTTTTAGTCAGTAGTAATAATTCAAATTAGGAGGATCGAATATGGCTTGGTATGCATTGAAGACATTATTGACTGCAGGGATCGTCGTACTGGTTTCGGAAGTGGCTAAGCAAAAGGCGATCTTGGGCAGCTTGATTGCATCGTTACCCTTGGTTTCCGTTCTTGGAATGCTTTGGCTTTATGGTGAAACACAGGATTCGGAAAGGTTGATCAAGCATTCAGAGGGCACTTTCTGGTATGTTATTCCGTCCTTGCCGATGTTTCTGTTCCTTCCGTGGCTAATGCGGAAGGGAGTAGGGTTTTACGGAGCCCTTGGGGCCGGTTTGGTTCTGACGCTGGCCCTTTATCTTTTGACGGCCAAGCTCATGTCCAAGTTCGGGATGAACCTGTGATCAATCATCGAACCATTCGTCTTCTTCGTCGAAGGCGGGTACAGGAACGTTTATGATCTTCAGCTTGCCCACTGCTCGGTGTCGGCATCCCGGCTTTATGAGGACAGCCGATCCGGGGCTTACGGGAACGGACTCGCCGTCTAGCTCGAAGTTTCCTTCGCCCTCCAGCACATAGTATATTTCAGTCATTTTCTTGTGGTAGTGAACGCGACTATTCTGGGAAATCTCCACGACGTGCATAGAGGCTACGGAATTATCGGGTGCGACGAATGCTCGTTTGGAAGTGCCGCAAGGGCAGGGCGTACCTTTGATCGAAGCGAAGTCGGCAAGCTGGTAATTCTTTTCTTTGCTCATGAATGGTATTTCTTCTCTTAGCTCCTTCTCGGCGAGACTTTTATTGCTTTTGACTTCAGGTCTTCGCGTGAAGAGGCTAGTCTTGCCTTTATGAAATATTTGTTCTTTGCGGCTGGATTATTGGGAGCTTCGGGTGTGCTTTTGGGAGCTCTTGCCGCTCATGGGTTGCGTGAGGTGTTCGAGGTCGACCCCAGAAAGGGAGAAGCTTTTGGGACTGCCGTGGATTATCACTTGCTGCATGCGGTGGGACTGTTAGCGCTTTCCGTTGCCGTCGGAAGTAAAAACGAAGTTTTTGCCAGACGGAGCAGAAAGGCGGGGTGGATCATGGTGATCGGAACCTGCCTGTTTTGCGGTACTATCTACGCATGGGCTTTGGGCGGACCGAAGTGGTTGGTGCATGTTACGCCTTTGGGTGGAGTAACCTTGGTGGTATCATGGATAATGGTGGCTTGGGCGGGACTCGCATTGACTAGGGGAGGGAACTCTGTTTAAATCATCTTATGTCTAACAAAATTCTGATTACCTCGATATGGGCAGCCAGCGTGGCTCTCGCCTATTGGCTAGGACTTGAAGGTGGAAGCGAGTTCCCTGCCTCCAATGAGAAGTCGAAGGGTGGCGGAGAGATTGCCAGTGGGCCTCTTTCAACTGTGAAAAACACACCCAAGTCGCCCTCTCCGACAGGCTTGAATGCTAGTACGATTGGCTCTCGACAGGAAGAAGTCTCCAAGGCACTGGCTTCAAGCCTTGTGACGGTCGACGAACGCCTTGAGGTCGAGTCGAAGCAAAAGTCTTTGCTCAAGCGTCTCCGGTCTGGCAATCCCGTGGAGCGCCTAGCTGCATTCACCGAGGTTCTCAACGATCCGACATCGGCCAATCTGTCGTCTGCAATAGACGCCTATAAAGCTTTGCCTGAAGGTCATACTCGTTTCAGTGAACTGCGCTTGCTCACTTATGCGTGGTCTCAAGTGGATCCTGCCGGAGCCTTGGAGTGGGTCGGGCAGTTGGAGCGTTTTGAAAAGCATATTGGTTCCAGTTCGGTTCTTGATGCTTGGTCCCGAAATGATCCCAATGCGGCCATCGAATGGGCGAAGAGCAATTACGAAGGAGACGACAACCCTTACTTTCCCGGTATTATTAGTGGAATGGCTGAAAAGGATTTTGCCGGAGCAACTCAATTGATGGAGTCCATGCCCTATGGTCGAAATCGCGGAAGAGCCGCATCCATGATGTTGGAAAAAGTCTGGAACAAGGGAGAAGATGCGGCCGTCAACTGGGCGAACGAACTGGAATCCGATAGCTTGAAGGAGTTTGCCGTCGGACGATTGGCCGAAAAGATTGCTCGCGAGGATCTGGATCGCGCCGCGGGTTGGGCAGGCCGGATGGAGGAGGGCGAAATAAAGCGTCGTGCAGTGGAGTCCGTCGCTGATCATTGGGCGGAAAAAGATCCTGTGGCTGCAGCTGAGTGGGTGGACGGATTACCTAAAGTTGCCAGTCGTTCGGAAGGGATGCAGGACGTTGTTCGCGAATGGGCTCGCAAGGACCCCGCCGCTACCGCCGAGTGGTTGAACAAGTACCCGGCCGGTGTTGAGATGGATAAGCCAGTGGAGGCCTTTGTACGATCCGTGGCTCAGACAGATCCTCAGAATGCCCTTACCTGGGCGGAGTCCATTTCGGATGAAAAAAGGCGCGAGGAGGTGGTCAAAGACGTGAATCGCGTGATTGAACGCCAGCAGGCTGCTGCTGCCGCAGGAGAAGCACCTCGCTCCGACAACCGTGGGCGTGGCGGACGTGGCGGGCCTTCTTTCGGTTCTCCTCGCTGAGTAATCCCTTCGGACGAAGCCCGTTCTGGTTTCGGCGTTGCAAATACGCCTGATACCGGCATTTCACATCCTTCACGTTCGTAGGCGAAAACCTGTTTTGAAATTGTCGCATAGATGAAGTTCGAATTTACGCAGAAAGAGTACCGCACCCTGGTGGATATCCTCACGTTGTCGGGTATGATTTTAGATGCATATGGCCGGGGTGAAGATAGCTCCAGAAAAGGCTGCTTCGAGCTGGAGCAAAAGATTTACTCATATTTCGAGGACGTTGGATCTCGGGATTTGATTATGCGTGACCCGTCGACCGGTCAGTACGGTCGGAAATGGTCTAGTGATCGCAGTGAAACCATAGTGAAGATCCTCGACGAATACGTGGATGCTTCCTTTTGGGAAGAACTTATTGTTCGCATGGCGGAAAGAGATATGTTGGCCGACCTTGAACTCCAGGGCAAAGATCAATCCAAACTGACACTTGAAGAGCGTGAAACCTTGCTGCGGAAATACGGGGATCGTTACGATAGGGAGTTCCGGTCCAATGGGCTGAAAAGCATAATTTCACGAAGCGAGTCTTCGGAAGGCACCAATTAATCAACCTTCCTCTAATGAATGCTTCGAACAAGGTTCTGCTCGGTGCTAGCGGTCTTTCGGTGGAGCGAGACAGTTTGATCCTCCGCGACGTCGATTGGACGGTTCGGAAAGGAGAACACTGGGTTATCCTGGGCGCGAATGGATCCGGCAAGAGCACGCTGATGAAGGTGCTCAACGCTTTCATGCCTCCAACAACGGGCCGGCGGTTCTCCTTTGTCCGCGAGTACGGCGAGGACGACTGGAACGAGGTCAAGACGGGCATCGGATACGTAGGAAGTGAAATCAACCGCATGATCGAGCACGGGGAGTCAGCTCTCGACGTCATCGTCAGCGGAGCTCGGGCAATGATCAATTTCTGGGGAGAAGTCGACCCCAAGGAGCAACGAGCGGCCTCTCACATTCTTCGCCAAATCGGTTGCGGTCATCTTCGTGAACGGCACTGGCAACAGTTTTCTCAAGGCGAACGCCAAAAACTTCTTTTCGGTCGCGCTCTCATGGCCAAGCCAAAGGCGCTCTTTCTCGATGAACCTTGCGCCGGACTCGATCCGGTCGCTCGCGCAAGCTACCTTGCCTTCATGGAAACTAACATGGCAAAGCCTAAAGGCCCTGCTCTTATTCTCGTGACCCATCACATCGAGGAGATCACTCCTGGCTTCACTCACGCCTTGCTCTTGCGCGAAGGGTCTGTCGTGGCTTCCGGTCCGAAAGGAGAAATCCTCACTTCCGCCAACCTTTCCGCAACCTTCGACACCTCTGTTCGTTTGCGCCGAAAGAACGATCGCTATTCGATGACTCTCGCAAAGTAGCGCTTTTTTGAAAGGTGATTCATCTAGTGTAGAGTCATGATTATGATACCTGTTTTCTTTTCCATTGGACTCATTTTCTAGTATTCTTAGGATATTTCATCGTGTTTCCTTTTTGTTTTAGAAAGCTCTTTTTGATATCTGGCCTTGCCGCCACCGTTTATGGCGTGGATTTCAATCGTGAGGTTCGCCCTATCCTGTCGGAGCATTGCTTCCAGTGCCACGGGTTGGACCAACAAAAGAGCAAGCTGCGGCTTGACTTCGAGGAATTTGCCCACAAAGGCGGCAAGTCCGGCCTAGCGGCGGTGGCTCCCGGCAAGCCCGATCACAGCGAAATTATTCACCGCGTGACTGATCGAGACGAGGACCGAATGCCGCCGAAGGGGAAGGGTTTGTCCCAAGGACAGGTCGAGGTCTTGCGTCGCTGGATAGGGGAGGGCGGAAAGTACGACAAGCACTGGGCCTATGTTTTCCCAAAACGTTCGGTCTTGCCCACGGTCAAGGCCAAAGAGCGTGTTGCCAATGCCATCGATAATTTCACTTTGCGTCGTCTTGAGGAGCACGGCCTGACTTTTTCCGCACCTGCCGACAAGGCCCGCTGGCTTCGCCGCGCAAGCTTGGATCTGCTTGGATTGCCCCCCACGGTGGAACAATTAGACGCTTTCTTGGGCGACGATTCGGAAAACGCTCGCGAAAAGGTGGTGGATGCCTTGCAGCAGTCGCCTCGCTACGGTGAGCATTGGGCCAGACAATGGCTCGACCTGGCGCGCTACGCTGACTCCAACGGCTTTCAAGCCGATCAATTACGGGATAGCTGGGCCTTTCGCGACTGGGTGATCGATGCAATGAACGACGACATGCCGTTCGACCAGTTCACTATCGAGCAAATCGCCGGCGACCTCCTGCCTAAGGCGACTTTTTCCCAAAAGGTGGCGACTGGGTTTCACCGCACGCCTACCTGTAACGTGGAGGCAGGGGTGCATCCCGAGGAAAACCGCGTCAACCAAGTGGTCGACCGGGTTAACGCCACCGGCACCACTTGGCTGGGAACCACCATGGAGTGCGCCCAGTGCCACAGTCACAAGTACGATCCCGTTTCCCAGAAAGAGTATTACCAGCTCTTCGCCTTCTTCAACAACACGCCGCTCGAGGTGAAGGGCGGAGGGGTCAGCTTCGATTTTTGGGGTCCCACCATGGACTTGCCCTCCGACATGGTCCGCAACGGGAAAAAAAAGACCGCAGAGGCTGCACTGAAAGCCAAGAAAAAGGAACTGGTTGCCGCTAAAAAGGCTGCCGAGGCGAAATTCGAGGACTGGCTCGTTTCCCAACGCAAGAAACTGGGCAAGGAGAAGGGCTCATCCATTTGGGCGGTGCTCAAGCCGACCAAATGGAAGTCGAGCGGCAAGGAAACCTTCACCTTGCAGGACGACGACAGTTTGCTGGCTGGTGGCACATCCGGCGACAAGTCGATTTACGAGATCGAGACTGAGGCCCCTAAAGGTCGGTTGGCCTCCCTCCGCTTCGAAACCTTGCTCCATGACAGTTTGCCGAGTAAGGGCCCGGGCCGCAACCGGACCAATTCTAATCCCAACTTCGTGCTCAACGAGTTGACCGTTTCCCTGCTCGAGCCGGGCAAGAAACCCATGCCCCTCAAGCTGACCCGAGCCAAGGTCGACTTTTCCCAAGGCAACTTTTCGGCCAACGGCCTGATCGACGGCAAACGCGACCTCAGCAGCGCCTGGGCCATTTCTCCCGAGTTCGGCAAGGCCCATTGGGCGACCATGGATCTGGCGAAGCCGGTTGAGCCGGCCCTCGGTTCCAAGCTGATCTTCAAGCTGGAGCACCTCTATGGGGGCGGTCGCAACGTGGGTCGGCCTCGTTTCTCCGCCTCCCCGGAACCCGCTCGGCAACCCGCTTTGCCCAAGGAGATCGCGGACCTCCTGCGGAAGCCCAAGCCGACCGACAGGGAAACAAAGAAACTGCTGGGCCGCTACCTCAAGAGCGACGACGAATTGGCCGAGCTGGAAAAAGTGCTGGCTGCGGCCAAGAAGAAGGTCGACGCGATCAAGCCGGCCACCACCTTGGTCATGGTAGAGATGGACAAGTCGCGCGAAACACGCGTCATGTCGCGAGGCAACTACCTAGATCCCAAGCAAAAGGTGGCTCCGGGCACACCCGCCGCACTCCACCCGTGGAAGAAGGAATGGCCCGCCAACCGGCTTGGGTTCGCTCAATGGTTGGTGGATCCCGCCAACCCGCTTGTGGCCCGCGTGACGGTGAATCGATGGTGGGGACAGTTCTTCGGGAGCGGCATCGTCTCGACCGAGGAAGATTTCGGTTCCCAATGCGAACCACCAACGCACCCCGATTTGCTCGACTGGCTGGCGGTGGAGTTCATGGAGAACGGCTGGTCGATGAAGAAGCTGCACAAGACAATCGTTCTCAGCGCTACCTACGGACAGAGCTCGCGGGTCACTCCCAAGCTGTTGGAAAAAGACCCGAACAATTTGTGGTTCGCTCGCGGGCCGCGCTTCCGCCTGACCGCCGAAATGATTCGCGATAACGCCCTTCGTATTTCAGGCCTCTTGAGCGAAAAGATGGGTGGCTCCCCCATTTACCCCCCGCAACCCGACGGTCTTTGGCGGCAGACGGGGCGCAACGAGCCGAAATACGTCGCCGCCACAAACCAGGACCGCTTTCGTCGCGGCATATACGTCATTTGGAGGCGCGCCGCGCCTTATCCTAGTTTCGTCAATTTCGACGGACCCGACCGCTCTGCCTGTCATCCCAAGCGCAGTCGTACCAACACCCCCTTGCAGGCTCTCACCTTGCTTAACGACGAGGCTTACGTCGAGATGGCCTTGGGCCTCGCCGTTCGTGTATTGGAGGACAAGCCGAAGACGGACCTCGATGAACGCCTCCGCTACGCTTTCCGCCGTACCCTTGCCCGCGAGCCTGATGCCCGCGAGCTGGCCGTTTTGAGAGAACTGCACGCGGGCGAACTGTCACGTTTGAGCGAGGACAAGGTAGCGGCCAAGAAGTTGCTCGACGGGATAAAGGTGATCAAGTTCTCCGCCAAGCTCGATCCGAACCAGTTGGCGGCTTGGTTCTTCGTGGCGAACGCCTTGTTGAATCTAGACGAAACCGTGACTAAGGGATAAAGGAGCTTTCATGCACCCAATCGACACTTGGCAGCGCAACCTGACGCGGCGGCAATTGTTCCAGCGCGTGGGGATGGGCGTGGGCGGTTTGGCATTGGCCGACCTAATGGCCCACGACCTCGGAGCCTCGCCCGCCACCAACCAGGTTAGCCACTTTGCTCCGAAAGCCAAGAGCGTGATCTATTTTCACTTGGTGGGCGCTCCTTCGCACCTCGACCTCTTCGATTACAAACCGGAGCTGCAGAAGCGCAGCGGCGAGCTTTGCCCCGCCGAGATGTTCGAGGGCAAGCAACTGGCCTTCATCCGCAAGCGTCCGACCTTGCTCGGCACGAGCAAGGACTCCAAGTTCAAGTTTCGCCGCTGCGGGCAATCCGGCATCATGATGTCGAACCTTCTCCCTCACTTGCAGACCTGTGCCGACGAGATGTGCTTCGTCCGCTCCCTGCGTACCGATCATTTCAACCATGCGCCCGCCCAAATGTTCATGCAGACGGGATTCGAGCGCTTTGGCCGTCCTAGCCTCGGGGCATGGGCCAATTACGGTCTCGGCACCCCAAATTCCGACTTGCCCGGCTTCGTGGTGATGGTCACGGGGCAATACCCGGGAGCCGGCAACAGTGCCTTCGGCAGCGGTTTCCTTCCCTCCGTCTACCAAGGGGTCGAGTTTCGCGGATCCGGGGATCCCGTGCTCTTTCTTTCCAATCCCAAGGGCGTCGGTCCAAAGGAACGTCGTCGGGTAGTCGAAGCGGTCAACAAGTTGAACCAACGCCAACTGGCCGACGTCGGCGATCCCGAGATAGCCACCCGTATCAGCCAGTACGAAATGGCATACCGCATGCAGACCAGCGTGCCCGAGCTGAAGGACCTTTCACGAGAGCCCAAGCGCGTCCTCGAGTCCTACGGGGCCAAGGTGGGCGGCTCCGGGTTCGCCAACAATTGCCTGCTCACCCGCCGCATGGTGGAGCGTGGCGTGCGATTCGTTCAACTCTTCGATCAAGGTTGGGATCACCACGGAGGGGTTTTCAACAGCCTGCCAGGCAAGGCAAAGCAGGTAGATCAGCCTATCGCCGCCCTCATCAAGGACCTCAAGGAGCGTGGCCTATTGGACGAGACCTTGGTGGTTTGGAGCGCCGAGTTCGGGCGCACCCCCATGGCCCAGGGCGACCGCAAAAGCATCGGGCGAGACCACCACAAGGAAGGATTCACCGTCTGGATGGCCGGCGGTGGTGTAAAGGGAGGCCATGACTTCGGATCGACCGACGAACTAGGTTATGCCCCCGCCGAGAATCCTGTCCACGTACATGACTTCAACGCCACTATTCTGCACCTCCTCGGCATCGACCACGAGCAACTGACTTACCGTTTCCAGGGGCGCAAGTTTCGCCTCACCGATGTCCACGGTCATGTCATCCGCGACCTGTTGACTTGAGCGATAAGCTTGCAACTAATCTTCCTTCAATCATTCTTTTCGGAGGGGGTGCCCGATGGCGTGTTCTAGGGCGAGGTGAGCGGATTGAAATTGGTATCTGGCCTCGAGGAGTTTGCGACGGACTTCGAAGAGTCCGATGCGAAGCTGGTTTCGTGAGACAGGATCGATGCCTTGCCCATTGGGGCTTTCCTCGAGGGCAGGAGCAAGCTCGCTTTCGAGGTTTACAGAGGAGATTTCGTGCTCGGCGAGTTGCCGCGATGCGGCTCGGTAATCACGTAGAGCGCTGGCGAGTGTCAGTCGGAGGTCACGGCGAGCAAGGCGTTGGATAGCGAGATTTTCGTGTAATTCGGCGGTGGCGGCTTGAATGTCGGCCCGATGTCCCCACATGGGAATCTCTATACCGAGGAGGACGCCCCATTGGTCGGAGTCGGATGAGATGCGCCGATCATGTTCGATATTACCTTGAAAGAAGGAGAACCAAGGGATACGGCGAGCCTCGGCTTGTTGGATACGGGCTCGGGCGGCTTCACCTTCATGTTCGAGTGAGATTAGCTCGGGGCGTCCCAGAGTGGCAGTTGGAAATAGGTTATTTAGGGTGAGATTGGAGGTGTTTTCATCTGGTTTGGAGAAAGAGGTTACTAGATTTACGGGTGTGCCTTCGGGTTGGGCGAGGAGTGCGAGTAAGGTGGAAGAAACGCTTTCGTAGGTTCGATCAGCTTTGGAAGCCACGGCGAAAGTTTTGTAGGTCTCTAGTCGACTTTCAAGAGCTTTTGGGAGGGTGAGTTGGCCTGCGGCGACAAGGATGTCGTGGGCTGTACGGATGGCCGCTTGGGTTTCGGCGATTTCGTGGGCGAGGAGTGCGTCTTTTTTTCGATAAAGAGTTTCAAAGTAAAGCCGCTTGACCTCGTAGGAAAGGATGTTTTCAGTCAGCTTGAGTTCTATGCGTGCGACTTCGATTCGGGCTTGGCCTTCTTCCACCAGAGCCTTTGTTTCCCATGGGTTGTTCAGTCGAAAGCGTAGGGCATATTCTTGGCTGGATTCACCTGCGAGACGACCCTCGTCGTGGCTAAGCCGAAGCTCGGGGGCAGGCATGGCGCCGATGGCGCGAAGGCGGGCGCGGACGGATGCTATGCGGGTGCGAGGAGCATCAAGATTTTCGGTGTTATTCCTCGCCAGTTCGAGGGCTTGTTCAAGTGAAAGATTCCGAGATGCGTTGGCATCTTGGGCGTGACCGAGTGGTGCGGAAAAAATGAAGAATGCGAAGATTGCTGCGTGTACGAGACCTTTCATCAAAAGATTCAGGAACCCCGGAGGAAGCCGAAAAAACCTATCGAGGTGGTTTCGATGACGACCCATTCGCCGGGGACGAAGGCATCGTGATCTTGGCCCGTGATGGAGCGGAGTTGGATGTTGCGTCCGCGAGCCATGCGATTGGGGGCGTTGCGGACGCGCCCGGGGAAGTTGAGTATGTGAGGGGTAACGGAGACGACCTCCATTCGGATTTGGGCAGAAGGGTTGGTTTCCGAGTATACGACTAGTTCGTCGCCAACGGTGGGTTGAAGGTGGGCGAAACGTTCGGGTTGAAAGCCCATTACGCGTTTCACTTCCTTACCGTTGGCAGGATCGTACTCCTTAATAATAAGGCGGGCGATTGGTTCTCCGGCGGGCACGTTTTCGCCTCTTTGGAAGGAGAGTTCGGCTACTACGCCGTCGTTGGCGGCTTTGAGAAAGCAGTGCTCACGACGTTGCTCTAGGAGAGCGAGGCGGTTGTTGCCGGGTCGTTCGATTGTGTGTACTTCAGCGAGGCGTGCGATGGAATCTTCCAGGTCTGCCTTTACTTTAGAGATGAGCGAGGGATGCATATCCCCTCGCTTTGCTAGGACGGCGATCTTGGCCTCGAGTTCACTCACGATTTCTCGGTCCACTAATCCTCGCTCAAGCAATCCTTTCAGCCGTTCGAGTTGACGGGATAATATGGCTATTTCGGCGGAATCGGAGGCTTGGTCCATGAGAAGTTCGCTAACATCTACGCGAGTGCTTTGGACGGCCGAGGTGAAGCGACGATCGCGATCGAGACGGTCGAGCTCTAGTTCTTCCTTGATTGAGGCGATTTGTTTATCGATAAGGCTTGTGTCGAGGACGATGAGGAGATCTCCGCGAGTTATCTTCTGGCCGATTGCGACCTTTATGTCCTCGATGCGTCCCACTTCGCGACTAGAAATGGACTCGAAGTCAAATTCTACGGTTCCGTTTAGTTCATAATATCCGCCCCCAAATTCGTAAAGGGCGAAGAGTGCGGGAATGAATAGAAGCCAAACGAAAAGAGGCCACTTCCTGCCGATGCGTCCGAGGCTACTGCCGCGGTGACGTTTCGGGGCAGGTTTTAG
>JACKQG010005475.1_pt1 | contig 13935 bp, 11 predicted proteins | sample 8237621 | NCBI WGS metagenome assembly JACKQG01 (sample SAMN15677084, study PRJNA649215) | marine metagenome | biome: marine; feature: Black Sea; material: saline water; isolation source: suspended particulate matter (SPM) from the Black Sea western gyre | collected 2013-06-09/2013-06-10 | depth...
CAAGATAGTACATAATACGCCGAAACTAAAAAACACCCTGCTCACACTTTCAAACTGTAGGTGTCTTTCTGAAGCATCCGCCCCAGACCACTTTGAGTAGAGCAGCGTGCCAACAGCACTTCCCAAAAGAGGTAACAGTGCGCCGATTGCTACAGCCCTGCTATAATAACCAGCCTCAGAGAAGTTCCCTGGTAACAACATGGGAATAATTAGAACTCCGGCTCTACTTTCCATTGTCAAAATCACATAAGACAGGTTAAGTTTTAAACCATAGTAAATCAGTGATCTTAGTAAACCATCTTTAAGAGATGCTTTAATTTTTGGCACTTCTCGCAAAAACCACAATACCAGTAACATAGCAAGAAACTGTCCCAAAGCAGTAGCAAACAATACAGTGTCCAGAGTTAATCGCCGCCATGCAAATATCAATACAATTAAACATAACAATACTATTCTTGGTAACAACTGAATTACTTTATACCTTATCACCTGCATATGAGCTATGAGTATAGGATGCAATATACATCCATAAATCAAACTTACTCCAAAAAGGCATACAGACCATATCGCCCAACTGGACATCTGGCCAAAATAGCTCTCATATCGTAATATAAAGGGGAAAAAAGCCAGTAGCACCAGGCTCATTACAAAAGCAAACTTTTTTCCCAACGAGGTTATTACAGAGATATCGATATTCTGATTATTGGTATAATAAATATTTGCTTGTCCAACACCTAATGATAACACGGCAGTAATAGTTATCACTGCCGAAATAATAATTTGGTATTGGCCAACAACCGCCACCGACGACAACCATCTTGACAAAAAGATGGCTATTCCAAAATTTGCCAAACCTAACAAGATTGTGCCAAAAACACTAATAATGCTTTTTTTTATAAAGCTCAAATTAAGCTTTCCCTTCTGTTTTTCGCTCTGCTAATTAAGTTGTGCATTAATCGAAACCAAGGCATTTGCAAAACTTCTGCGGGCATTTTCAAGATTACCCGGCTCGAGACTGCATAAGTATAGGAAATATTTTTCCTTAATAGACTCAAAATATTGCGACCTAACTCTTTTGCCCTCATCTATAGCAACCTTAAGTTGCTTACTTGCACCAGCGATTTTTAATTTTTTCTCTCCAACTGCTATAGCCAGGTCAAGCGCTTCAAGATAACGAGTATCATCAATCCCTGCTCGATGAGCCTCCCAAGATAAAGTTGGAATAGGGTTACCATACTCGTCAGGATAGCTTACCTTGTGTATGAGCTTGTCAGGATCATAAATACTGTTATCGCTGATATCTTGGTACGACCAAGGCATAGAACCCAAATATCCACAGGCTTTATTATACAATCCTGTCAAGGCACGATAACTCAATGGAAACGTGGTGGAAGTTTTCCAATATGAAATAGGTTTAAACCCTTTCTTGCGTGCGTACATAACGGCATCATTGTCTTTACCACTGAAGACATAGAGATTGTATATAGGATTATCAATTATGTCTCTTGTTGCCAATTGAGCCTTACGGCTATTAATTGCAGCCATCATGCCTATACCTAACTTATTACGTCTAAGAACTTCCTTTTTGCACCTTTCTATTTCTGAGTCACTTCGGGGCTCATCAACACCATAGAAAATAAGCCCATTTAGCTCACTTCTTTGTGCTTCATCTATCCATTTGAGGACACTTTTATCAGGCCATCGCATAATACAGGGAGGCTTAGTCATCCCAGCTTCTTTTGCAAAAGAAATTGTGGCTATCCTGCCATACAAGGAAGTAGAATTGAGCCCATGGCGAATCTGATCTTGAATTTCCGCAAAATAGCGAGACGGTTTCACGTAATTGTTCAGTTCAGGATTATCAGGCTGAGAAGGATAAAAAATACTATAGTAACCTTCGGCTTCTTGCAAATCTATTGGAAGAATTTCAACTTCGACAGGCAGAGAATAATCGCGTTTTGCTGAGCCACTTACACTTACTAATAGATTTCCTCTATACACACCTGGCGAGAAATTGGTGGGGATATGAACAGTCAGCCAAAACCGCCGACTTTCATGTGAACCAATACTCGTTACACAACTTCCACCTCCAAAACCACCTTGTCTGCCCTTTGGCGGCATTCCAGTTCGGTCATCACGAAGAAGTAATTCAGGTACCAAAACAGCAGGATGTTCGGCCTCAAACAAAGTTATTTGGCGTCTATGAACACCAACGACCCTAATATCTATTTTGTCTTTATCTAATTTTGTGTCATTGGGCCCAATCAATTCTGATAAAAACATTTTTAATTCGCCAGTTTCTTCAATCGCTCTAATTAAAAATGTACCATTTATATATTGATTTGCCGCACCCCAAAGTTTAAGACAATCAAGTATTTCTTCTTCCTTAGGAACTACGTCATTAACAAAACCACAATAAAAGGGTGTTGATGCAACCACATATCCATGTATCCCTGCTCTCTTTTTTAAGTAAGAGTCGTCTCGATATTTACGAGGCGACCTCAAAGTCGGGACATTAACTCTTCGCGGCAGTTTATCTTTTGCAGGATTAAAAGTCTCATCACGTGTGAAAAGCACGGCATCAAGCATCCCTCTCGACACTAAGAGATCGATATGATGTTTACCAGCAGACACTTTCTTAACCCCTTGGTGCACCCATATATATTTGCTCTCTCTTTTGCAGAGCCGACCACCTGTTACCAAATTTTCATCAATTAAAGTTTCAACACTACCATAAGTACCATACTTTCGTATCCAAAAGTTATATTTTGCAGTGACGGGAAAATCAGCTACCCATGTTAATTGGCGTTTAATGTTTACATTGGGTTGCCAGGCTGAAAAAGCACCAAGCGACACGGCACCTCCATAAGACTCTCTATTGGGATAAAATCCCCAGGAAGGCATAAGAGATTCCCCAGTTACCCAAGCACTCTCTATTTCTGTTTCTATCAAATCAGAACCATTTGTTTTGTGTGCTATTAAACCTGTAAATAATAATTGAATACATAACCCAAAAACAATTTTCTTCTGCCAAAGCATTAAAAAAGGTGATTCATACAACAGTATTTTTTTTCTGAAGACGACCAATCCTTACCCCTTAACTATCCAGTATTTCTTCCCATATGAATATTGAGTCTATGTGCTTAGCAGATGTATTAAAATAGAAACTGAAAAATATTTCAGCCCGAACTCCAGAAGACCCTGCGATTACAAAAAAACGTTTTTTCGCCACATCTTTAGAACAAACCAAATTTGGATGGACTCCGCTCCTGTCGGCGGCATTTTATGGTCGGCCTGAGGGTGTATATAATCTGTTCACTCGTTGTTTTTCGGGGCTTAGAACGAGCTTCCCATGCGATTCTATCGGTGAAATGTTTCGGTTAATTAACAATATAACGAGGCTGTTAGGCCTTGCTCCACAAACACAAATAATTCTTATCATTTATCAACTCTCGCAAATAATTCAGATAATAGAAAGCTATCGGCTCCAGAAAAAACAGAAGTCAGATATCAGCAATCAAACATCAGAAATTAGAAGCTCAAAAATGCCTGTTTTTACTGTAAAGCCTTTATTAACAATAAGTTAGCGTTCAGGCATCAGATATCAGGACTCAGATTTAAGGCCTTCTCGTTAACCATAAAAAGATTTCAGAAGTCAGATATCAGAAGTCAGAAAAGCATTTTAGCCTTTTTGCTAACTAATTAGCTCTTACTCTTAAAGCTCAAAGCCTCACACTTAAAGTCCAAGCTCTCACTCTGTAAGCTCAAGACCTTACACTTAAAGGCCAAAACCCTACTCTTAAAGCCCGAAAGCTCACCATTTAACTTCAAGCTATTGCTCTTAAAGCCCGGAGACCTGGAGTTAAAGCATAAAAGATCACACTTTAACTCCAAGGGCCCCAAGCTGAACTATCTGTACATCTACAGATTCGCCATGAAAGTGGCGGGATCTGACCATTGGCCGTATTCACTTCCGCTAAGGCTGCGAATGCGGACCCAGTATTGTTGACCGGCGATCAAACCGAGTATCTCATATTCGCTAACAGTGGTAGAAACATTGCCAATTCGCTGAGTCATTGCCGAATCCGTGTACCATTCCATCTCATAAGCCCGAGCACCGGCATCGGTATCCCAATCGACAAAAAGTGATGCGGGAGCAGTGCCGGCCTCAATTTTGGTAATAAGCACCTGGCTCAGCGGGATTGCTACACCGGCGGTGCTCTTTTTAGGCGGCAGGCCGAAATTATTCTTCTCTGCACCATCCGAGCCGTAAAGACCATCGGTAACCTCGTCAACACGCTTCATTATAGCAATACAGGCATCAACCTTGGCATGCAAAGTTGCACGGGCCTGAGCTAACTGGCTCTTGAGATCATTTACCTGTGCGATACAGCTAATCAGGTTGCCTCTCAGGCCATCAACCTCAATTTCTGTTGGTGCGGTCGCCGGCCAGTTTAGCTCATTGCTAATGCCTGAAGCGGCCTGAGTTATCTGGTCACGCACATCACTCGGTTTCGTTGCAATTCTCGGTTTTGCCATAATTTAAATCCCTTAAAAAAATAGTTAAATATTTCTGCCCCGCCCGTTGCGGAATGCATTAGTTCAGATTGTCAGAAGTTAGATGTCAAATATTAGATTTCAGAAATCAGAAGTCAGAAGTCAGATTATCAGCGGAAATAAATAATCAACAATCCTTAATCAATCTTCCTGGACTCCGTCCCTGTCGGCTGCGACTAAAGAAGTTATCAGACTTCAGATAGTCAGACTTCAGATTGTCAGACTTTAGATTTCTAAATTAATTTATTTTGACAATATAACTTGAAAGCATTTTTTTGATTTCCTGAATATCAGCGTTTAAGCTATCGTAAGTCTGGCTGTCTGTATAACACAATTGGTGTGATAGCAAAATTTGATATTCAACTTCTGATGCTGAACCCATCGAAATCCTTAAAAATTGCTTCAATTCTTTAGCACTTCCTCGTCCACAACCTTCAGCTATATTAGTAGGTATCGAGACAGCCGCTCTTCTAATCTGGCTGGTTAGTCCATAAATTTCTTCTTTAGGGAATTTGGCTGTCAACTTATAAATTTCCAAGGCTAATTTATGCCCCTTGTGCCAAACCTGCATTTCCCTGAAATCTTTCACCGTTTCTCAGCCTCTAATATCTGATCTCTGAAATCTGACAATCTGATTTCTGGCATATTACGCTTTATTTCGGCCAAATGTTCTCATGTCTTAAAGATTATAGTCTCAGTTACACCAGTTCGGATCGTATTGATTGCCGCATTTTAGCCATTGGTCGGAAAATTTTGCAAAATCTTCCATATTTACATAGCAATCACCTGTCAGGTCGGCTGTAAGGTTTGGATCGCAGAGAAATAGCGTAAATAAATCGTCGCTGGTATCGATTGTTTCGCTGTTATCTCTATCGCTGATGCTGACCAGACATTGATTAGAATCGGCAGCCGTAACGGGTTGCCACTCGAAAAAACCGCTATTTTCGACATTAGGATCGACCACAGTATAGTCCTGGCCGTTATTGGTAGAATATTCAATTCGAACAAAATTACCCACCGGCCCGCTGCTTTGCCATTGGATAAAATCGTCGGACCCTGCCAGTATCATTTCACCGCCATTGGGCGAAACAACCGTTATCACCGAAGGCTCAGGGATACGGGCACCATAAATATCGCCGTTATATTCCCAGACTATTACATCGCCGTCAATTGCAGGTGATTTCTGTTCGCCGCTATCGGTACAAACCGCAAACTCAGTGCCTGTCGCCAGATTGTAACCGTATATGTCGCCATCATCATTTCGCTGATCCTTCCAGACCACAATATCACCGCTGATCACCGGATTACTCTGGCTTGATGAGTTTGTACAAATTTCAAATTCACTTCCGCCGGGCAGCGTGGAAAGGTCAATACCGTAAATATCGTCATTGCCGTTTCTGTCATCCTGCCAGACCACGATTTGTCCGCTGATTTTCGGATACCACTGCCCACCAGAGGCATTACATATCATAACCTCCGATTCATCAGTCAAATTGTAACCGTAAATATCATTATCAGCATTACGACCATCCATCCACACTACTGTATCGCCGTCAATATCAAGGTAATACTGGCCGCTGCTATTTGTGCAAATGGCAAAATCATTCAAGTCCGGCAAACTAAGTCCATAGATATCATAGCTGTTACCGCTGGTATAATTTCGCTTATCCCGCCATATAACTGTATTGCCGCTAATAGCTGGATACTGCTGATCGAATGAGTTGTCGCAAATGACAATTTCGCAGCTGTCGGAAATATCGCAACCATATATATCGTAGCTGTTGCTGCTGTAATCTCGATTATCAACCCAGACAACAAAATCACCGCTCACTGCTGGCTGACTCTGGTCTGAACCTGCATTAGAAACAATAAATTCGCTCGAATCAGAAAGATCAAACCCGTAAATATCATAATTACCATAGCGCCCGTCACTCCATACAACAATATTGCCGCTGATATCAGGGGTCTGCTGGGTAAAACCGTTGCTGCAGATACTGAATTTTGCAAGATCCGCCCTTGCAATACCGCTCGACAGCACTAAACCACTAAAGAAAATTATAAATATCCACAACGAGTTTCTTTTTGTCATTTGAAAAAATCTTTTCATAAAAAATAATAAACATTGATGTACTACTTACTTATGAATCAATTCCTTACTGCTCAGTTTTTCATGTCTTGAAAATGTTCTTTCGGCCCTTTTTAACATCCTTCGTGGCGTTTCGGGTATCTACCACCAGCTTCGAATTAGCTACGATCCACTTATAGTCGTAATCACTATGGTCGGTAGCTATCAGAACAACATCATAGCTTTTGAGCATAGCGGTTGAGAGTTTTTTGCTCTTCATACCGAGATTATATTTTCTCTGTTTGTGGGTCATCGGAATATAAGGGTCGTTGTAATCCACATTTGCACCCTTATCACGCAAAAGCTCAATTAACTCCAGTGAAGGAGATTCTCTGACATCGTCGATATCCTTCTTATAAGCCAGCCCCAGCACGAGAGCCTTACAGCCCTTCAAGCATTTCTTACGATCGTTCAACGCTTCCATTGTCCGCTCGACCACATATTCAGGCATAGCCGTATTAATCTCGCCGGCCAACTCAATAAACCGTGTCGCCATTCCATACTGCCTCGCCTTCCACGTCAGATAAAACGGATCGATCGGAATACAATGTCCGCCCAACCCCGGCCCTGGATAAAACGCCTGAAAACCGAACGGCTTAGTACTTGCCGCCTTAATAACCTCCCAGACATCAAAACCCATCTTATCAAAAAGTTTTTTCAACTCATTGACGAGTGCAATATTAACACACCGATATGTATTTTCGAGTATCTTCGCCGCCTCCGCCACTTCGCAGCAGCTCACCGGCACTAATTCCTCGATCGCATACTTGTAAATTTCGAGGGCTTTGTTGAGACTCTGCCTGTTATAGCCGCCAACGACCTTCGGAATTGTTGATGTCCTGAAATCCTTATTGCCGGGGTCCTCCCTTTCCGGCGAATAGGCCAGGTAAAAATCCTTACCAGCCTTCAAACCAGACTGCTCCAATATAGGCAGCATAAGCTCTCGTGTCGTTCCCGGATAAGTCGTACTCTCCAATACCACCAACTGCCCTTTTCGCAGGTATTTCGATATCGTCTGGCACGTCTGCTCGACATAAAACATATCAGGCTCACGATTTTCGGTCAATGGTGTCGGTACACAAATCAATATCGCATCGGGTTTGCTCAGCTGATCCATCTTATCAGTCACCCGAAATCTCTTTGTCGCAACCATATCACGCAACTGGCTGTTAGGTATATGCTTAATAGGACTTAAGCCTTTGTTTACCTTTGCTACCATCTTAGAGTTCACATCGAAACCAAGAACCCTCGCCCCGCCCAGGCAAAACTCTCTCGCCAGAGGCAAACCGACATAACCCATGCCAACAATTCCAACCAACGGCACTTCATTTTTTGTCACTTTTACCTTTTTGGCCATATTTTTGCCTTTTTCCTTTCTCTAATACTAAATTAACCGCTTTTTTCTGCTTTTGGAAATCCTGCCGTAATTTACATGACGTCCTCTTTGAATTTACTGAAAGTAATCTCAAGTTTATCGATTAGTATCTGCATTCGGTCGGCTCTCAAATCCAGAACATAAGCATTACGATACAGATGCCGAAATGTAAGATAGGGAGCTAATTCATCGGCGGTAGACTCCGAAATAAATCCATACTGAGTAGCCTGTCGAACAACCTGCTGATGCCATTGTAAGCCGCTTGGGATGGGTTTATCGTGGGCAAGAAATAGTTGTTTTAAAATATTCTCAATACCGTTATAAATACTTTGCAGTATCCCGCCTACGCCGGACAACTCCAATTCGCTAAGTTCGGCTAAAGAGCCTTGCGGCAGTTTGGCAATAGCCAGGGCAACCTGCTCCAGTTCAGCCTCTATATTCCTCTGGTAATCAGCCATAAAGCACAACCCCTTCTTCCAGAATAATATCGACAAACTTGCACGGCACGGAAAGATCGACGATATCAACCGGCTTGCTAAGAGACATTGTGAGATCACTGCAATATTGATAATAATCTTTTGGTGCGACTCCTTCGATAGCAATATCTATATCAGTGCTTTCACGTTGCGGATCTAAAGAAGAGCCAAACAAAATAACTTTGCCAACTACGTATTTACTGGAAAGTTCCTTGATCACTTTAATATCATTTTGCGATATCATTTACTTATGCTCCAATGGTTCTCTGTTTTTCAGCCATTAGACAGGGTACAAGTTGTCCGCGAAATTTATAGATTCTCTTTATACCAGCCGATAGCCCTCGTTATACCATCTTCAAAAGTCACTTTCGGCTCGTAGCCGATCAACTCCTTCGCCCTACTAACATCTGCAAGCGAATGCTTAATGTCACCCGGTCGCGGCGGAGCATAAACAGGATCAATATTCTTACCTAAAAGCTCCTTTATCTTATTAACTACCGTATTAACGGTAACCGCATTTTTCGTCGAAATATTCATCGCCTCGCCAAACCCCTTATCCGCATTAGCAGCCAGCCAGTTCGCCTCCATAACATTGTCGATATAGGTAAAGCCCCTGCTCTGCTCACCGTCATCGAATATCGTCGGTGCCTTATCTGCCATAAGAGCCGAAACAAAAAGCGGTATCGCAGCCGCATACTGACTCGTCGGATCCTGTCTCGGGCCGAAAACATTATAATAACGCAATGCTATCGCCTCAAAACCGTATGCCGCATAAAATGCCTTTATATACATCTCCGCTATTGCCTTAGTAGCACCGTAAGGGCTGATAGGTGCCCGAAGTAAACCCTCATGTTGTGGAAGCACAGGATTTTCGCCATAAATCGAAGAACTCGAAGCAAAAACCATCCTTTTTACTTTCGCATCGCAACTTGCCTTGAGCACATTAAATGTCCCGTTAACGTTCACATCGTGACTCGAAGCCGGGTCTGCTATCGACCTCGGCACAGAACCCAATGCCGCCAGATGATAAACCACGTCAACCCCATCCACGCTTTTCTTCACCGTCTCAACGTCACGAATGTCACCTTCGATCAATTCTATCTTGCCAGCAACCTCGATAAGATTCTCGCTCTTGCCAGTCTCAAAATTATCCAGCACACGAACCTTTTCACCTTTGCCCAGAAGAAAACGAACCATATTACTGCCAATAAAACCTGCACCGCCTGTAATAAGACTCAATCCCATGTTTCAAAACTCCTCTAAAAATTATTTATTTCTAAACCATTCAACAAATTTCGCCAGACCATCCTCAATCAGCGTATCAGGATCGTAACCAAGTTTCTCCTTCGCCTTTGATACATCGGCATAGGTCTGATCAACATCACCCGGCTGCTGCGGCAAGCGATTAATAACTGCCTTCTTGCCCAGTGCCTTTTCTATCGCACAAATCAGCTCATCAAGCCGCACCGGCCTTGACTCGCCAAGATTATAAATCTCATAACCTCTGCAATTATTCATTGAAGCAACGACACCGTCTATTATGTCATCAATATACGTAAAGTCACGCCTCATCGAGCCATCACCAAATACCGGTATCGGCTCACCTTCCTCAATCAATCGGGCAAACTTATGTATCGCCAGGTCAGGCCGCTGCCTCGGACCATAAACCGAAAAGAAACGCAAAAGTGACATATCAATATTATACAGGTGGCTATATGTATAACAAATCAGCTCACAAGCCTTCTTCGTCGCAGCATAAGGAGAGATAGGAAAATCAACATTATCACTCTCAGCAAATGGCACCTTCTTATTATTACCATAAACGCTTGAACTCGACGCAAACACCAGCTTCTTTATACCAAACTTCTTAGCCGCCTCCAAAATCACGACAGTGCCCTTCACATTCACATCCTGATAACCAACCGGGTCTTCGATCGACGGCCTCACACCGGCTTTTGCGGCAAGGTGAACAATTATATCAACATCGCCTTTTTGCAGCATCCCTTCCACACAGCCGCTATCCCTTATGTCCCCTTCGACAAGCTCAAACCCATCCTGCCTTCCGAGCCACGCTGCATTCGATTCCTTTATCTCCCGGCTGTAAAACGGGTCAAAATTATCAAGCCCGACAACCGCCCAGCCGTCCCTTACAAGCCGCTCACAAAGATGAGAACCAATAAACCCCGCTGCCCCTGTCACTAATGCTTTCATATTTTCTAAAAATCCCTAAATTTTTGTCTTCGAACTCTGATATCTTCAATTGGTCGTTACTAACGACCAATTGAATGGTACTCAATCCCCTGCTTTTTGATATAAGCCGGATCGTAAAGATTCCTGCCATCAAAGATGACCGGTTTCTTTAACCGCTTTACAATATCTTCAAAATCAGGTGTCCTGAACTCCTGCCAGTCAGTAAATATCACCAAAGCATCGGCACCGTTGAGAATTTCATAACTGTTCTTGCTCATCTCAACGCTATCACCAAGCTCAGCCCTTGCATTTTCCATGGCCTCAGGATCATAAGCCTTAATCTTAAATCCCGCCTCAACAAACTTCTTAACACAATGTATTGCCGGTGACTCACGAACATCATCGGTCTTGGCCTTAAATGCCAACCCCCAAACCGCCAAAACCTTCTCGCCTGCCTGACCGCCATAATAGTCCAGTATCTTTTGAGCAAAACGATCATGCTGCAGCAGATTCGCCTTCTGCACAGATTCAGCTATCGTCATCGGACACTCATACTGACGACCCACATACGACAGCGCCCTTACATCCTTAGGAAAACAACTGCCGCCGTAACCGACTCCCGCAAACAAAAACGAACTACCGATCCTGCCGTCACTGCCCATACCCGCTCGAACCATCTCAATATCGGCACCAACTTTCTCACACAATACGCTCATCTCATTCATAAACGAAATCCTGGTCGCAAGCATCGTATTTGATGCATATTTTGCTAATTCGGCACTCGCAGGGTCCATAAACAGCATTCGACTCTTCTTACGCATAAACGGTGCATAAAGCACTTTCATCAATTCCATCACTGCCGGGTTGGTCGTCCCGATTATCACCCTGTCCGGTTTCATGAAATCCTCAACTGCCGAACCTTCCTTCAAAAATTCCGGGTTGCTCACATAGTCAAAAGGCTTACTCGTTTTCGATGAAATCAAGTCACTAACCTTCTTATGGGTCCCAACCGGAACAGTACTCTTAGTAACTATGATCCGGTAGCCGTCCATAACCTCAGCAACACTACCCGCCACACTAAGAACTGCCGATATATCAGCAGAACCATCAGCAGCACTCGGAGTCCCGACCCCTATAAAAATCAAAAGAGAATTATCAACTCCCTCTTTAAGATCAGTACTGAAGATCAACCGCCCAGCCGCAAAATTTCTCTCAACTATCTCCGTCAAACCCGGCTCATAAATCGGAATTATCCCTTCTTTAAGATCCTCGATCTTTTTCTTATCCGTATCAACACAAACCACGTGATTGCCGCCCTCTGCCAGACAAGCAGCCGCAACCAACCCAACATATCCGACACCAACTACCGCTATCTTCATTTATCTTTCCTCAAAATACGGGTAATTTATTAAATGCACTATCGGCACCACAACTTCAAATATATTCTCACTCTCCGAAATCGCAACAGCTTTTAACCAGCTCTCATCTTTCACCCATCCCGGGCAATCAGGCCAGCCGTAAAGCGTAAAAATCCTTCTGCCACTTGAAATATACCGCTCAATTTCCTCAAGATCACCAGATCCCTGCAAAACTGTCACATCCTCCCGAAGCCCCTCAACTCCCTGACCATACTGAAAAACCGAATACGGAGTAGAATCTACAAAAAAAACACTATCCTCAGGCAGCACCTCAAAAACCTCATTCAACAGCCGCCTCGGCCCTACCTGGTTTTGCTGCCACGGCAAAAGATAATACTCATAAACATCTCGATACGGAACATCATAACTTGACCCAACATTAAATCCGGATGCCCTCGCAGCCGCTGAAATCCCAACATAACCCGGCACTATCAAAACCAGCAACACCGCCGAAATCACAGCCGCAACTCGATTTGTTTTCTCAAAAATAAAACCAAACCCAAGTCCAACATAAATACTGATAAGAATATAAGCCGGCAGGAAAAAATTATTCTGGTTCGGCACCCGATACCTGCCCGCAAACAAAACATACAACACAAGACTCAAAAATAAAAGAAGCGAGCATTCCTTTCCAAGTTTCCGAAAACTGCAAATCAAACCGGGTATCGCCAAAAGCACCAGCGGTGTCGGAAAATTCAACACAAAGAACAAAAAGCTCCTCTTTACAAGCAAACCCAGCTGGCCACCATTAAAAACAGCACCAGTCCATCGCCCCGTTATCGCCGAAGCTATCGTCGCAACAAAGTCACCGCTCTGCTGGTACTCCAAAAACATCACATACCAAAGCAAACCCGCCCCGACAACCCACGCCGCAATCGTAAATAATAATTGCCTTACCGCGACCTTCCGTTTCACACACAAAACCGCCAGCCAGACCATAATCACCGCTAAACCAACCTGACTCATCATATGAGCACTAATACCCAGCCCGCCAATAAACCCAAGCCAGTAAAGATAAACGCTCCGACGCTGCTGAATAAACAGTATCATCAATAACAAACAACCCGTAAAAGCAGCGTTGGCCATCCCGTAAGTTTGCGCCTGAACACCTAAAAACCACGTACTATGCCCAAGTGCACAAACACCAGCCGCTAAAATCCCCGCCCAAACTCTTTTAACCAGAAACCACACTATCAAATATATATTCGCTACCGCTATAGCCGTAAAAATCGCACTCACAAGATTTGCACAATATGCATAACTAAACAATCCAGCCCTGCCAATAAAATGCGTAACCACTATATAAAGCGGGTGAACACGAACAACGTCACCGGGAATATTCAAAACCAGCTTAGCCACCTGATATTGATAATCGCCCTGATCCTGCCAGACCAGATCAGGCGCCAACGTCAATATATAAAGCAGGCTCGCACACGCAAAAACACCCACCCAGCAAAAAAACGCCTGATTTGCCTTAATTGTCGATTTACTTATCACTACACCTTATCCGCTACTATCAAATAATGGCTATACCACAACATATCGCATCTTTTTACACAACTAACCTTAAAACCAAACTCCTCCAGCCACCCTGCAACCTCTTCCTTACTGCAATAGTTCGGCCTCTGATGCGACAATAAAATATCATGAACCGTATTAAAAATACTCTTAACCCTCGCCGCCGGGTCTATATCCTTAAAAATAACTCTACCAGCACCCACACTGTTTATCTTCGCCAAAAACTCCTTCTGTCCTTCGAGTTTCACATGATGAAGAACATCTATCATCGTCAAA
>JACKQG010005476.1_pt1 | contig 13934 bp, 12 predicted proteins | sample 8237621 | NCBI WGS metagenome assembly JACKQG01 (sample SAMN15677084, study PRJNA649215) | marine metagenome | biome: marine; feature: Black Sea; material: saline water; isolation source: suspended particulate matter (SPM) from the Black Sea western gyre | collected 2013-06-09/2013-06-10 | depth...
CACCCGCCACACCCCTTATGTGGTGCATACCGCCGGTGCCCGCGACACCTACGGCACCGTGCGCATGTTTCAATTGGAAGCCCAGGTGCCGGTAGTGGTCAGCCACGCATCGTTCCACGGTTATTTAGCTGCCGAAGCTATTGCAAAAACGGGTGTGTCGCTGAATATTGGCCCGCGTAATTTTGATTTTAGTTTTAACGCACGCGGTCAAGTCCGCGGCCTGGTCGAAGCATACGAGACTGCGGGTAATGCCAACATCTCCGTGCAAACCGACGCATCAGTCGTGCCTGCAGAAGAATTTATTTACCAAGCCACGCTTGGCGAACGCTTCGGCTGCAGCACTTGGATCGCACTAGAGTCACTCAACGTGCGACCCGCCGAACAAATTCTCGCTGCCGATCGCATCGGCACTCTGCAACCGGGCCTCGACGCCGACATCGTCATCAAGGCCGGCCAACCCCTCGACCCGCGCACACCGGTGCAACTCGTGCTGGTTGACGGGGAAATCGTTTACGACATTGAACAAGGTCAGCGGTACTAATCCATGCTCGTCGAACTGCTACTGAGCGCGCTCCCCGTTGCCCTTCCTCAGGAAGGTGACGACCCCGTTGGTAGAGCCACGATCTACCACCTGGATTCCATTGAAACCCTAAATGGCGACGCCTTGAGCAACGCCAGCATTTTGGTGCGTGATGGCATCATCGAACGCATAGGCGCTTCGTTGATGGTGCCCGAACATGCCAAGGTGGTAGACCTAAGGGGGACTGGTGCAACTGCGATGCCGCCGTTGGTGGTTTCGCACGCTAGTTTCTTTCCGTCGGAATCGCGCGGACGTGGGCGCTATGGCCAATACCGGGCTGTTGATGCGGTACACCCAGACGAAGAAAGCTTGCAAGAGCTGCGCGAATTAGGCGTGCTCTTTGTAGGCGTGGATCCTCCTGGGAGTGGCATTCCTGGGCGCACCTCCGTGTTGCGTAGTGACAGCAAAAACTTCCTCGACGACGCGGTGGTTCGCGACTTGCATTTGAAGCTCAGCATTGACATGAGCAAGACTGCCAAGGAGCTCCTACGCAAAGCTTTGGAAGATGGCGATAAGGCTATCGAGAAGGAAAAGAAAGCCTTCGTGGATTGGGAAAAAGCGCGCAAGGAGTGGAAAGAAAAGCAGGAAGCCAAGAAAAAAGCTGAGGCCGAAGCGGCAAAAAATGGCAAGGCTGAAGATAAGCCCGCGACGTCGGCCCAAGAGGGCAAAGGTGGCAACGGCGATAAGGGTAAAAATGGGGATGGCAAAGAGGAAAAAGCGCCTTCTGAGACTTTCGAAGCGCCGAAAATGGATCCAAGCTTGACTCCGATCGTTGAGTGGATTCGTAAGGAGCGCGTGGCTCACATTTGGTTGGACAGCCCAGGGGAATGGCTGCATTGGAAGGAGATCATCGGCGAACGTGAATTGGCTTGGGAAGTCGTGCTGTATCACACCACCTCAACCAACTTCCACGAGGTAGTGGAAGACATCGCCAAGAGCGGTGTGCGGGTTTATGCACCGTCGCGGATCAGCTTCCTGCCATCGACGCGGGTACGCAATAACCTGCCTTTGGTGCTAACCCAAGCGGGCGTCAAAAACTTAGTGTTGATGCCAACCAGTCCTAACAATGTGCAAGCCGTCAAGGATTGGCGCGTTGGTTTGTCCGACTTGGTGCGCGAAGGCTTAGACCGCAACGCGGTTTTGAAGGCTATTTCCATCGAACCAGCCAAAGCAATCGGGCAAGAAGAAACTGTGGCTCCGCTGACTGCCGGCGGCCCTGCAACCTTCGTCATCACCGATGGCGACCCACTGAATCCGTTCTCCGAAGTCGTCTACATGGTGGCTAGTGGAGAGGTGCTTTACGACCGCGAGAAAGATAAGGAGAACTAAGCATGACTGCCTTCACTCGAATAGTCTTGTGGGCTTGTGCATCGGCGGCATTGCCTTTGTTTGCACAACCTGCAGTAGCCATGAACGCGTGGCCGCAGGACCCACCCAAAGAAGAAGTGCAGCAACCACCCGTTGAAGAGGTGGAAGAAGCTGAACCAGAGGAGGTTCAGGAAGCGGAAGAAGAAGCTGCGCCGAAAAAATCTGCACCTAGCCCTTATTTGGCAGTGGTGGGTGGCGATGTTTACACCGTGACTCGTGGTGTGATTGCTGGTGGAACGGTGCTTTGCAAAAACAATCGCATCCTCAAGGTCGGTCAAAACATTCAAGTGCCAGAGGGCGCCCGCGTGATCGACGCCGTCGGCATGCGTGTTTATCCCGGCTTGGTGGCCGTGAATTCGCGCGGCATCATTCGCGGCAACGGTACCGAAGCTCGAGATAGCTTTGACCCGTTTAACTTAATGGTGGACCTTGGATTGGCCAGTGGCTTGACTACGGTGCAATCTTCACTTGCAATCGGCAAGTTAACGCGTGGCACCTTGGAAGGACACCTGCTAGCGACCGCCGATTGGGTCAACCTTTCTTTGAGTGGTTCGTCGCCCAGTTCGAAGCGTAAGTTGCGCGCTCAAATGGATGAAGCGCGTGAGTATTTGCGGCAACTGCGCGATGCAGAATTGGCGCAGAAGCTAGGCGAAAAAGACGTCAAGATGCCGGATGAAAAGAAGGCCCCGCAGGAACACCTCGGTTTGTTGACAGGCGAACGCATGGCGCGATTTAATGCCAGCAACGCGAAGGATTTATTAGCGATCTGCGAGTTCTTGGAAGAGTACCCAATGAAGTCGGTGATTTTCGGTGGCTTGGAGGCTTGGACTTATGCCTCGCGTTTGGGTCGAGTCGGCGCTTCGGTCGTCGTCACCCCGCGGCAAAAACGTTGGGCCGACGAAAACCTGAATCGCGAAAGTGGTTGGAGCATTGAAAACGCCCGCATCTTATGGGAGCACGGCGTTGAAGTCGTTATTTTGCCTTCTCAAACTTCAATCAGTCTTGGCGGATTGGCCGGTCGTGACTTGATGAACTTGCCGATGGAAGCTGCTTTTGCCATTCGTGGTGGTTTGCCACAAGATGCAGCGTTGCGCGCCGTCACCATTAATGCGGCTCACATACTGGGCGTTGCTGATCGCATCGGCAGCATTGAACCTGGCAAAGACGCTGACCTCATCATCTGCAACGGCGACCTGTTTGATTACCGCACCTTTGTTGAATGGGCAGTAGTCAACGGCCGCGAAGTTTATGACAAGCAACGGGCGACTTACTTCGCCCACATTCGCCCACGCCCCGAAACCGAGCCTACAACGCCATTGGAGACTTTGGTTGAGGTGCTCGATGACATGGATGAAACCGATTCTAAGTCTCAAGATGTAGACGTGCCGGAAGTAGAACCGCAAGACGGTTAGCCATTCCACTAGCGCAGATTCAAAAAGGGGGCATAATGTTTTGCCCCCTTTACAAAGGAGGTGGACATCCCTCCAACCGGCCTCCCCCTAGCTAGTGCCGAATCCAGTTTTAGTCGAAGGCGAACGCGCGCCCGCATTCACTCTCCCATCTACTCGAGGGGAGCGGTTTCGGTTCACGGAGCACCGCGGTCGTTGGGTCGTAGTGTTTTTTTATGGCAAAAACCACACTGCAGGGGCGCGGACTGAGGTGCTGGAATTTCAAAAAGCTCTTGCTGATTTCCAAAAACTAGGCACTTACATCGTTGGCATCAGCCCGGATCACGCGGAATGCCATCAGCGCTTGGCGCGTGAGCAAAAACTTAAGTTTCCATTGCTGGCAGATCGCGACGCCAAGGTTGCGGCCAAGTATGGAGCTTGGCGGGTCCGGAAGAATGGGGGTCGCGAGTACTATGGATCGGTGCGGTCTACCTTTTTGATCGACCCGTCCGGCAAAATCGCCCGGATTTGGGATAACGTGCGGGCCAAAGGCCATGTGAAGCGGGTGCAAAAAGCTCTGGCCGAGGTAATCGCTGGCTAAGCCATGACATCCTCCATGCGGCGTTGGATCCAGATCGTGGGTGGACCTATTTCTAGTTCCGCCGGCCGCAATCTGAGTTCCCACGAAGCCGAAACAGTATTCCGTCAGCTGTTAGAAGGGGAGGGCTCCGACGCCCAAGTTGCTTCTATTTTCTTGGCGATTCGGGGTCGTGGAGTATCGACGGATGAATTGGTCGGGTTTGCTCGCGCCGCCCGCCGCCGCATTTCCTTTCCGCAGATGTTGCCGCGCACGGTGGTCGTAGCCACAACTCGACTGGGCAAACTCAAATATCCACCTCTGGGCTTGGCCGCCGCAGCGGCCGCTGCCACCGCAGGCGCACGGATTGCCTTGCAAGCTTCGCCGCACGTGGAGGGCGGGGGAATTACCCTCGGTGATTTGTGGCAATCTATTCGCGGCAGCGACTGCCTTTTCGGCGACGAGTTACAGTCCGCCATCCAAAATAGTTCGCTTCATTGCTGGTGCCCCAGCAAATCTGATCCTGGCTGGGAGCGCCTGATGCGGATCGAAGAGGAAGTCGGCCTGCGATCGATTCCGGATCAAGTCAGCAAATTGCTGGTGCCGGAGGGAGTTCCGCTTTTAGTGCCGTCGCTATCTGGGCCGGTTTTAGGGATGGCCAGCGACGCCATTGCCACTCTTGGTCATCGCCAAGCAGCCATCTTGCAAGGGGTGGAGTCATCCATCGATCCATCTTGCTCCCAACGCACCCGCGGCATGTGGATAGCGGACGGCTTTAAGAGCCCATTGCGTATGGAGCCTGGCGATTATGGCTTGCAGTGGCACCAGGAGCCGATGCCCAGGCATAATTGCCCCATTGAAGCTGCGAAAGAAGCCACCGCGCGTGCATTGATGGGCATCGCACCCGAAGCGAATACCGCTCTGCTCGGAGCGGCATTGATGTTGACCCTCGCTGGTGTGACCAGGGATTTTGCCAGTGGCGCCAGCTTGGCGCGGGATGCCATCGAAAGTGGCAAAGCCTACCGCCAAGTTTTTGATGTTCCCTAAACGCAACATTCCAAAATTTCGGTCCAGCTATGGTCTGGCACAGAAGTTGCTTAATACCCGCGATGAGTAAGCTCCCACCCCTGCTCGCCTTAGCGGCCTTTCTTGTGGCTGGAGCCTGTGCTTCCTATGAAAAGAGCGATACTCAACAAGCAACAACTGCTGCCCAGGTCGATTTTGATTTTTTGCCGATTGCATCGGAAACTCTGCCACGCTTGCTGCAGTTAAACGATCGAATATTCAGTGGTGCAGAACCTAAGGTAGAGCTCGCCTTCGCCGAATTGCAAAAGCTTGGCATCAAAACGATCATCGGCGTGGATGGTGCCAGACCCAAGGTGGAATGGGCCGCAAAGTATGGAATGGAATATGTACATATACCGATCGGATATGACGGAATTGAGGCGGCTCAAGCAAACGCTTTTGCACGAGTAGTCAGCCAAAAACCAGGTCCGTACTACTTTCATTGTCACCACGGTCGCCATCGCGGACCGGCAGCGGCAGCGATTGGCTTTATGGCGGATACTCAATGCGGTCCTGAGGGCGGCATCGCCGTTTTGACCAAGGCGCAGACGTCGAAAAACTATCCAGGCCTGTGGCGCGACGTGGAAGCCTTTGTGATGCCTGCGGCGTCGGCAAAGGTGGATTTGCCGGCCATCGCCAAGGTCAGCGATTTTGACGGAGCCATGGCCAAGATGGATCGCGCTTGGGATGAAGCCAAACTGATTCAAAAGGCGGGCTGGAAAGTGTCGGCTGAACATCCCGACTTGGATCCCCAGCGTACCGCATTGATTCTGGCGCAGACTTTTGAGGATCTGAATTCCATTACCCCACGCCGCTACGTCAACGAGCAGATATTCCAAGAGCAGATGCAAATAGCCTTGACTGCCAGCTCGGCATTGACTCAAGCCCTAGCTGTCAATAACGTTAGCAATGCCGACGCGGCCTTCGAGAAGGTTCGCAAGTCGTGCAAAAGTTGCCATTTCGAATATCGAGATCAGTAAGCCTAGGGGTGAAACGCAAAAAAATTGCCCGAACCGGATGTCGTCGGTTCGGGCTTTTTCAAGTGAGGGTTTATGACGGTCAGTACGACAAGTAGCTTTTGCCTAGGCCATCTTCCCCAGGTAAATCGGGGTAGATGTTGCGAGTATTGGGCACAAAAATCCAACCAGCGGTGCCATTTGCACGCGGACTGTCGGCGTTCAAAATTCGGATACTACTGCGGTGGTTGATTGGGTTTTCGGGTATAGCAGTGAGAAATACTGAAGTCAGCGCAATCTCAAATTCTTCTGCCAGCGTCGGCATTGTGCTCTCCTCATCCAGGTATTGCACGACGGCGGTCCTCAGTTGATCCAAATGGTCCTCCAAAACGGCGTCGTGGCCGCCTCGTTCGCTAGGGTTTTTCAATGCTGGCAGGGCAGCAAACACAGCGACGATGGCAACGACAAACACCGATGCAAGGCTTTCGAACAAGGGTAGAGGCTTTTCATTCATCAGGCAATTCCTTGCGGGACTTATCGACCAAAGGTTCAAATCGCCTTTAATCGTGCCCTGGGTTGCCACAGCACCAGCTTGGAAGTACCCTCCACCTACGAATCTGCCTGTCCGTGCCGGAATACTAATCCAGTAGGCACTACGGATTCACAGTCCCCGGGTAAGCCGGGAAGGGCCACCGCCATGCAACTGATCATCGCTGAAAAACCTAGCGTCGCCAAGGACTTGGCACGTGTGCTTCCGGGCAATTTCAAACAACACGAAGGCTATTTTGAGGGCCCCGATCACCTGATCACATGGGCTGTGGGCCACATGATGGAGCTCAAAACGCCGGAGGATTACGCCCCCGAACTATCGGCCTGGCTGATGGATTCTCTGCCCATCATTCCGGGCGAGGCCTCCGGTACCAGCGGTCAAGTTTTGCCCCCTTTCCAGCGCAAAGCGCGCTCGGGCATGACCAAGCAGCTGCGATTGATACGCAAGCTCGGGCAGCGCGAGGATGTCACCGAGTTGGTGAATGCTTGCGATGCCGCGCGCGAGGGAGAACTGATCTTTCGCGAGATCGACGACTACATGGGCCTTAATAAGCCGGTCAAGCGCTTGTGGCTGCAATCCATGACTGCCTCCGGCATTCGGCAAGCTTTTGACAATATTCAGGACGCCGAGGTGTATCGCGGTTTGAGTGCCGCGGCTTATTGCCGTGCGGAAGCGGACTGGTTAATCGGCATGAACGCGACCCGCGGCATTACCAAGCGCTTGAAAGGGCGTCGCGAGTCGGGTGTATGGTCGGCGGGCCGCGTGCAGACGCCTACCCTGGCGCTGTTGGTACACCGTGAACTCAAGGTGCTTGCCCACGTGCCCAAACCGTTTTGGCGGCTGAAAGGAACCTTCACTTGTCACGGAACGGATTACACCGCGCAGTATCGACTGACTCGGACCGCCAAAGACGCCGACAAGATTTGGGCGGAAAAAGAAGCGGAAGCCTTGTTGGCTGCATGCCAAAAGCAACCGGTTTCGATCAGCGAAAAAGTATCTGAGTCTACGCGACGATCACCAATGTTGCATTCGCTGACTTCGCTGCAAAAAGAAGCGAACTCGCGTTTCGGCATGTCGGCAAAACGCACGCTGGGAGCGGCCCAGCGTCTATATGAAGGGTTCAAAGTTTTGACCTATCCAAGAACGGACAGCAGCGCGCTGCCGCAGGATTATCGCAACCACGTCGATGAGGTGATTCAGTCTTTAGCCGGGCAAACGACGGCCAACGATTTGCAGGCGTCGTTCAGTGAAGGCAAACGCGCCGACGCGATCCCTGAAGCCGCCCAAACGGTTTTGGACAAAGGCTTGCAAAATGCGAGCCGCAACTTCGATGACAGCAAGGTAGGGGATCACTTCGCCATCATCCCTACCGGCAAATGGCCATCCACGCCATTGGGCGGTGACGACGCCAAGGTGTTTGAATTAGTACTGCGTCGTTTCTTGGCCGCGTTCATGGAGCCGAGTCGCTGGCAAAAGGTGATTCGCTCGACGGAGGTGCAAGTTGCCGATAAATCGGGTTTGCCGAGTTGGGCTCAGGAAGGTTTACCCACCTTCTTTACCGAATCCAATCGCTTGGTATTCCCCGGTTGGCAATTGGTCGATAGACGGCCGCCGGAATCCGAGCTGTTGGCCGACATCGGCATTTCTCCAGGTGAAACTGCCGAGGGCAATTCGAAGGCTTTGGAAATAGAGCCGGATCAAACCCGTCCTCCTAAGCGTTATACCGAAGCCAGTTTGCTAAAGGCTATGGAAACGGCCACCGATTTGGACTTGGATGCGCACGGTGAATTTGAGGACGAAGACGATTTGCAATCTTTGAAGAGCAGCGGTCTGGGAACGCCGGCGACGCGAGCGGACACCATCGAATCGCTGATTGCCAAGGGTTATGTTTTGCGCAGTGGCAAAACCCTGCGCGCTGCCGCCAAAGGCATTACTTTGGTGGACTTCCTGGAACGTTTGAAGATCAATAACTTAGCCAAGGCAGAGTTAACCGCTGAAATGGAGTTCCACCTGCACCAAGTGCAGGAAGGTAAACGCGATCCCGAACAGTACATGGTGGAAGTGAAAGAATCGGTGCGTGATTTCGCCGAGAAAGTTCGCCTTTTCCAGTACGAGGATTTGTTCACTGAGTTGGAGCCCATCGGTGCTTGCCCTAAGGATGGTGAGCCAATTTTTGAAGGATTAAAGGGATACCGTTGTTCCAAGATTCCCGTCGGCGATCAGTTTGAAATTCTGGTCAAAGGCATGGGGCGCGAGGCCAAAGTGGCACTGCCTGAGGTTTGTGAATTGCTGGCTGCCGAAGCGCAGAAATTGGATGGCGTTGCGTCGGTGGAAAGCTTGCCGAAGCGCACCAACGGCTATGTGCGGCTGAAAATGTCTAGCGCCGGTCCCACCCCCGACGTCATCGCCATGTTGGAAGCGATGGTGGACCGGGTGCTACCTGAAAACAGCATCAAGGAATCCAAAGTCAGTGCAATGGAGCCCGACGAATGTGGCTTCACGATTTGGAAGGAATTTCGTGGCCGTTATTTGAACCGCCCGGTGGTGGAGACTTTGCTTGAAACCAAGGACACTGGACCGTTGGATGGCTTCGTCAGCATGCGCGGCGAAACTTACGCTGGCCGCATTCGGCTTGACGATGAATTCAAGCTCGAGTTCGAAGCTTACAAAGGCTACAAGGGTAGTGATGATTCCGGAGCGGTAGCGCCGGAGTTGATTTCTTACGTCATCAATGACGCACCTTATCTGACTTGTCCGAAATGTGAAGAGGGCAAGATCATTGAGTCGCCGACCCACTTTGAATGCCAAGTGGAGGGTTCGGATAAGGGTTGTGGTTTGAAGATGCCACGAACTGTGTGCAAGCGCGAAATGACGCGCGCCGATTTGCTGACCTACTTCGATCCTGCCGTCGGCCATACCGAGTGGATTGAAGATTTTGTGTCACGCAAGGGGCGGGCCTTCACCGCTCGGTTGATGCGCAAGCCGAACGGCCGCCATGGTTTTGAATTCAAACCTCGCGAGGGTGGCCCGCGCAAGAAGGTGACGAAAAAGAAAACCACGAAGAAGGCTGCCAAGAAAAAAGCCACCAAGAAAAAGGCGACAAAAAAGAAAGCCGCCAAAAAGGTGACGAAGAAAAAGACTGTGAAAGAAGCATAGTGAAAAATGGCAACTGCTGATTGCGGTTGCCTCATAAAACCATGAATGCCGAGCAACTCGAATTGCTAGCCACCGCCGAAGCTGCCGCGAGTCACAGCTATTCGCCGTACAGCAAATTTGCCGTCGGCGCGGCGATTCGATGGTCCGATGGTGCGGTGAACAGCGGCACCAACGTAGAAAATTTGAGCTATGGCCTGACTCTATGTGCCGAACGATCTGCGGTGGTTGCTGGCGTCGGTTCAGGCCAGCGCAAATGGCAAGAAATCGCAATTTGGGTAGCCGCAGAGCAATTGGCTTACCCATGCGGAGCCTGCTTGCAGGTCTTGAATGAATTCGCAGACGAAAACTGCCATGTAATCTTGGGCGGCAAAGGCCAGGAGCCAGTGCTCAAGCTACTGACGGACTTTTTGCCCAATCCGTTCACAGCTGATTTGGGTTAACGCGACGGCGAAATTTAGAGCACGTCGCGCTTATTTGCGGAGCGGCCAGCTAGCCAGAAGAATGCAAATGACGAAATGGCGATGACCATCAGCGATGTGAAAACCGTCGGCGGGCTGGGGTCGGGGGCGAACATGCCGGTCCAGGTGTTTTCGATTTGGCACCAGTCACGGGTGAGGCCGATTAAGTAGCGGTGCGGCGACGTGAAGCGAATGCTGCCGGGCAATGCGCCGAAGAATGCACCCCAACCGAGTAGGAACAGGGCCGCCCAAAGGATGGCGCGTTTGAACCAAACGCCTAAGAGTAAGCACAGCGCAGAATACGGGGCTGCGCCTAAAATCAAAACTGCGCTTAATCCACCGATGCGCGTTAGCCAATCATGTTCGGCGCTTTTGTCGTCGGCAAGCATGAGTAAGATGCCGGGAACGATAGCTGCGATCAAAAGAATGGGCAGCAGCGCCAGCAAACTGCCTTGCAGAATGCCCAACAAGCTGACCCAGCGCGGGGTCGGCCGCGTGTAAAAATACCCGATCGAAGTATTGTCGTAGAGTTCACCAAGAATTGGTAGCACGGTGAACATGCACATGAACGGCAGGGCGAAGTAAATGCAAATGGGAAGGATGTACTCCCCATAAAGTTCGTACGGATCGCCGACGCCATGAACCGCAGCCACGCTGGCGATCAAAATTGGAATCGCCGCGATGACGACGTTTGGCAGCGCATGAAAGCCGAGGAAACGACGTCGGAAAACGTAGCTGCGCATCGCGTGAATGGCGGGGCGGTGGGACAGGATACCGCTCATGCACTTTCTCCTACGAGCATGCCGAAGACGGCTTCGAGGTTTTCGTCTTCCAACTCCATGCTTTCAATGTTGCCTTGCAGTCCGAATTCAGCGAGGTGGTCCAATACTTCACTTAGATTTGGCGTTTCTAGCTGCAGCCGACCGTCTTCGGTGAATTGAATGCCGGTGACTAATTCAGAGGCCAGAAGTGAAGCCGCTAAGGCGCGCAGTTCATCGCCGCTGACCGTCAGGCTGCGTGGTTTTTTATCCACCAGGGCGCGAATTTCGGCCAAGCGACCTTCGGCAAGCAGACGCCCGTGATGCAGCAGCACTAGATGGTCAGTAACTGCTTCCACCTCGTGTAGCACGTGCGACGCCAGTACCACCGTTTTGCCGGCGGCACCAAATTCACGCACAAAATCTAAAGTGCGACGTCGGCTAATCGGGTCCATGCCGTTGAGCGGTTCGTCGAGCAGCAGCAGATCGGGATCAAATAGCAAAGCTTGTGCAACTTTTACCCGTTGTCGCATGCCTTTGGACATCGCGTTTAAACGAACTTCCCGTTTAGCTAACAAGCCGACTTTATCCAGGGCACCGTCAGCGCATTTCACCGCCTCGCCCCGACTGACGCCGCCCAAGCAAGCCAGCATGGTCAGGAAATCAATCGCGCGTTCGGTCTCTAAATGCACATCGTCGCCCGGCGTATGGCCGACGCGTTGAAACAGGTGGCAATTACCAGGCGTCATCAATTCGCCAAACAATTTCACCGTGCCTCGACTTGGCGAAATCAATCCGGTCAATAATCGCATCAGCGTGCTCTTGCCGGATCCATTCGGACCGAGCAAGCCAATCACACCAGTGCCGATGCGCAAATCTAAACCAGCCAATCCTTGGACTTCGCCATACCAGCGCGACAGTCCAGTGCATTCAATCACCGCATCTTCGCGGCTGGCTGCAGTGGGAGTGGAAATGCTCATCCCAACAAACTCCTGCGCTTGAGGCCTTTCAGCAAAATGGTCAGCGAAATTAGATTTAAACTTAGAAACACCAATTTCACCGTGCCCGCCGAGGCGTGGTGCCATTTCAGTGTATCCATCGAATTCATGCAATCGGCGCAGAACACTTTCACGCAATGCATAAAGCCGATGGCATAAAGTTCATGGTTGTCGGTGATTTCCGCCAGGATGGTGCCGAGCGGACCCGAAAACAAAAAGATGCCAACGAAAGTCAGGTTGGTCCAAATGCCGCTGCGCGTTAAAGTCGTCACCGCTTGCACCATGAGCGCCAGTGTCAGCGAAATGACCGTCATCGATTTGATGAAATTCCACGGCACCGATTTGACGACGTCAAAATGTTCGTCGGGGGCAGTGTTGACGTCGAAAAACCAAATCCACAACATTGGTGCCAAAGTGGCCAACAGCAGGAAGCAGATATAGGCCAACGTGCGGCCAAACAGGTAGCTGGAAGGTGTGATCGAGCGTGAAAAATAGGATTCAAACGCGTTGGAGCGGATGTCGGCCGAAAGCAGGTCGTAGCCGAATACCAGCGCCAACGGCATCAGCATGGGATAAACAAAAACGTAAAGCAATCCAAGGTATTTATCCGGCGTGATGCGGAAGAAATCCTCGTCGCCCTTGACCATGCGGCCCATGCTTTCGGTGTACTCAAACCAATTGGGTATGACCTGGTAGAGCAGGTAGATGAGGCCAGTGCAAGCAAGTGCCGTAATGGCCCCAATCCTGGTCAGCATGCGCACCCATTTAGACTGCCAGCCGCGGCGGATCGTGGCATGGAAAATCGGAAACCATGCCGGCTTTTTGCTGCGCGGTCCATCGAAGCGCGAGTATTCAGCTGCTCGAAAAGCCATTAGGCGATGCCCTCCGGAAGTTCGCTCGGGTTGTCGCCTTCTAAGGCTTCAAGGAATGCATCTTCCAGCGATTTTGCCGCCGGTTGCACGCTTTGAATCTGCACCTGGCAACTGCGCCCCAGTTCAAAAATGCTTTGGCTGGCAAGCACCCCGCTGGGGGAGTCGAGCAGGACTTCGGTGGCGCTGCGTCCTTGCAGCACGGTCAGGCCAGCGCCGGTTGCCGCTTGTTTGAAATGGGCAAGTTGGCTTTCTTCGACCCGCACTCGCTTCGCCCCACGCGCGACGGCGGTCAGATCGGCGACGCTGTTGCTCATTTTCATTTCGCCCTTATCCAGCACCCAAACGTGTTCGCACAAATACTCGACGTCGGGTAATAGATGGCTGGCCAGAATCAGGTGAATGCCGTGGTCGCGGCGCACTTGATCGATCAATTCCAGCATCCGTGCCCGGCCTCGTGGGTCAAGGCCGTTGGTCGGCTCATCCAGGAAAAGTAGATCCGGATCATGCACCAGCGCAGCGGCCAATTTATAACGCTGACGCATGCCAGTCGAAAAAGTATGCACCTCGCGATAGCGTTCCTCGCCTAGGCCGACGAAATACAGGACGTCGGAAGCGCGCAGCATGGCGTCGGCGGGCAGGAAACCGCAGATTTCGGCGAGGTGAGCCAATCCACGCACAGCGGACATGCCGGGCACCCATGTGTCGCGTTCTGGCATATAGCCTATGCGACGACGCAGCAATGAGTTACGCTGATCTGAGCTGACTTCGCCGAAAATCCTAACCTCGCCGCCAGCTGGTTGAATCAGGCCCAAAATGCAGCGCAGCATGGAAGATTTGCCAGCCCCATTGGGACCTAACAAACCTAATCCGCCGCCTTCAAACGCGGCCGAAACCGAATTCAAAGCGGTGAAACTGCCGTATTTCACGGTCAGTTGGTTAAGTTCCAGAACCGAAGTTGCCATGGTCAAGAGGAGTATGGACGAGCGAGCACGTCGCTAAAAGCCCAAATCGGCTTAACCGCCGGGCCAAAAACGGTCGATGGAAAACAGACTCCCCCAAGTCCAGCCGGATTACTGTGCAGCGCAATCAAGCCTTTTCGTTGGTCGAAATGACTCTCATCGTGACGATGGTGGGGATTACTGCGTTGTTCGCGCTTCCAAGGTTTGAGGCTCAAAAGGAGTCACCTATTTCTGACAAAGCTTTTCAAT
>JACKQG010005477.1_pt1 | contig 13934 bp, 14 predicted proteins | sample 8237621 | NCBI WGS metagenome assembly JACKQG01 (sample SAMN15677084, study PRJNA649215) | marine metagenome | biome: marine; feature: Black Sea; material: saline water; isolation source: suspended particulate matter (SPM) from the Black Sea western gyre | collected 2013-06-09/2013-06-10 | depth...
TCCATCAGCGGCCCCATATTTTTGGTTCTAGATAACAATTGAACCTGTTTTTGATGGATGAGTTCCTGACTCAATAATTCTGCAATGATATTGCCAGGATGATAGGGTTTGTCCCATTCCACAGGGTTCTGGAATTGTCCCACCAGCACCTTCTTTTTGTAAAATGCCTGAGCAGAGTTCGAAAGAATGCAGACAAAAAACATAATAACGAGTAATGCTGAATAATTTTTTCTTTTCATAGCCTTTTCTAGGTTGAAATTATTTTTGAGTTATATTATATATCGACCGATTCCCCTTAATCTATATACCTATTCACGTCAAATTCCAGGCTGGAGTGATGTATATTTATTGTCTCACTACTTGACCTCACCATTTTCAACCAGTACAATTCACCAAATGAAAAATGCCACGTCTATAATTATCCTGATTGTCCTGTTATTTTCTCCCCATTCCCTTTTTGCGGTGGAGATGCCCTCGGATATGGTCCAGATTAAGGCTGGTTGCTTCTTGATGGGAACCAACGACAGCTATATATATGAAGATGATGAAGATAATGCCCGAGAAAAACCCGCTCATAAGGTGTGCTTGAGTGCATTTCATTTGGACAGGTATGAAGTGACACAACGCAAATGGGATGCTGTGATGAATATCAACCGTTCTGTTTTCCATAGACCTGAGCAACCTATCACACACATTGACTGGAATGAAGCACATCAGTATTGCAAGAGTGTAGGCAAAAGGCTTCCTACCGAGGCTGAATGGGAATACGCTGCTAGAGCCGGGAAGCAGACTCGGTTTTCATGGGGTAATGAAATTGACGATGACTACCTCTGGTACGCAGGAAACTCATCCCGGGAACCTGCAGATGTTGGCAAAAAAAAACCAAATGCATGGGGACTATATGACATGGTCGGAGGGGTTTGGGAATGGGTGGGGGACTGGTTTTCCCCTAATTATTATGAACAGAGCCCTACTAAAAACCCCAAAGGCCCAACTCAAAAGAGTTTTAGGGTTATTCGCGGTAATTCATGGATGAGTGAAGAACAACATTTGCGCGTGATGGCTCGTCAGCCTGGCATGTCTGACCAGACTCTCTCCTATTGGGTGGGTGTCCGGTGTGCGCTGTCCCCCTGAAGTGGGTGAACCTTGTCCCCTATCAACATAACCCGCCTGTACCAAAAGCTTGCAAAAAATCTTCCTGAGGCTAAATCTGAACTTGCATTCAAAAATCATTTTGAACTTTTGATCGCAGTTATATTAAGCACTCAGTCCACCGATAAAACAGTCAACAAAGTTACACCGACCCTTTTCGCCTCATGCCCTACGCCGGTTGCAATGCTGGCAATGGGACAGTCCCGGCTTGCAACTATAATCAAACCCATCGGGCTGGCACCTGCCAAATCTAAAAATATTATAAACACCTGCAAAATCATTCTGGAGAAACATGCGGGCAAGATTCCTGGAACGCGAGAAGAATTGGAACAACTTCCGGGTGTAGGTCGAAAAACAGCTAATGTTGTATTGAATGAGGGGTTTGACAAACCTACGATAGCAGTGGATACGCATGTTTTTCGAGTCTCAAACCGTACAGGATTGGCCCCTGGCAAAACTGTGTTGACAACTGAGTTAAAACTTTTAGAGGTCACTCCTGAGAAATGGTTGAAAAATGCCCACCATTATCTCATTCTTCATGGAAGGTACACCTGCAAGGCCAAGAATTTTGACTGCCAATATTGCGTTATAAAAAAGGAATGTGGTTTTACGGAAAAAACAAATAATTGATAAAGTCATGAACTCCCCACTGAATGATATTGAAATAATTTTTTCGAGATTACGCAAACAATTACCCGAAAAAAATGGCCTTCTCACAAGTTATCCTCTGGAAACCCCGGATAAAAATTATTCTCTGGGTAAATTTGTTTTGGGTGAAGGAAATCGCCGTAAGGCTTTGATATCAGCGGGAATTCATGGTGACGAGCCCGGTGGTGTGGAGACTATCTGCAACTTTCTTGAAAATAACCGGTTTGAAAGGTTTTCCGATGAGTGGGAGTTGACATTTTTGCCTTGTATAAATCCCCATGGATATGAATATGGAACGAGAGAAAACCATGAAGGCAAGGATCTGAATCGGTTGTTCAGGCAAGAGACCCCGCCTCCTGAAGTAGCGTTCGCAAAATCCATTCTTGAAAAACATTATGAACTGACCATCGAGTTGCATGAGGACTTTATGAGTCCTGGATACTATCTGTATCAACAGGGCACTCATCAAGAGGATGATCACTTGGGCAAAAAAATCCTGCAGGACGTAAAGGACATCATGCCTATAAACTTAAACGGTGAGATAGATGGTCGTTCTGCTCAGGCAGGAATTATGGTTCAGGAAAGTAACTTCATGTCCATGGATTGGTGGCCCATGGCTTTATACTCTTTGTTTAAAGGAGCCAGAAGGTGCCTGACATTAGAGACCGCCACCAAGTTCCCAATAGACATGCGGGTAGAAGCTCATTCAGCGGCTATCAATACCGCATTGACATGTTTTTCAGGAGAGGAATGAAACTCAGGCACTTTTATCTTTAGGGATAATGACGGGAATGACAATGGGTTCTCCCACGGAAAGCGAACGAATATCTTTGTCAGTGTTGTAACTGCTCAATAGCCAAAGAGGAATGGTGTAATCATCGTTACGCATCTCCCATAAAGTCTCACCCTTTTCAACACTTCTAATAGTCAATTTGCTGATTTCGTAGTTATTGAAAAAATCTTCCTGGATGGCCTTGTGGTATTCCTGCCTCTTTTCATCAAATTTATCGGGGAGGGTTTTGGCAAAGTTAACGCGAAGCTTATCGTTAACTGATATGTCACCTCTTTTCCCAATACGATTTATCTTTCTCAATTCTCGCACGGAAAGTAGCGACCACTCGGCGTAGTGGCTGAGTGTTTCATCGAAGTCAACAGTGATGGTACCAATTCGCGAATCAGGATTTGCGTTAGAGGAAAAAGATACAGGCTTGAAAGCAGGACGATTCCTGTTTATGCTTTTACTGCTGTTGCTGGCAACTTTAAGGGTGCCGGATGGAACGGCCTTTTTTATTTTAATCGGTGTTGTTTTTTTTGTACTTTCTGATGTGTTGGCAACCTGCGAGCGATCTACTGATAATTTAAAATTGCGTGTTTTCACGGTTTTAGATGTCAGGTTGCTATTGACTATCTCTTGACCGGGAACCTTTATTCTTTGTCCCGGGTATAGGGAGTCGGGGTTCTTGAATCGGTTGATACGGGCAAGGTGATTCACATCTGTATCAAAACGTTTTGCGATTTTAGAAAGGTTGTCGTGTCTTCGAACTTTATATGACACAAGTTTTGCTGAAAAATTTTCGGAGTTCAACTTGGCAAGTTGGAAGGAGGGTCGATGCCTGAATTTACCCCCGGGTAATTGGAGTACTTGACCAACATAAATACGATTGCGTCCTCCTATATTATTGGAACCCTTTAATGATCTCACTGTTGTCCCAAAACGTAAGGCAACCCCAGACAGGGTGTCTCCTCTCCTGACTGTATACCATTTGGACCGTAATTGACTGCTATGTTTTACTTTCTGTGGGATCTGGTTATAACGCGCGAACATATTGTCCACTTTCCGGGATGGAGCCTGAAAAACAAACCCTTTTGGAATGAGTTTTTCCCCGTTCAAAACCGGGCGCCTGAGAGCAGGATTTGTTTTTGCTATTTCCTCGCGAGACATATCAAAGTAGTTCATCGCTGTTCGAATACCTATATAGTCAGGTAACGTAAAAGAAACCATACTCATTGGTTTTTTTATAACCAGATTGGGGAAATATTTGTCTTGATTCTTGACCACATGTAACGCGGCAAGGAACTCTGCGTAAAAATTCTTCGAAGCAAAACCAAAGGTCCGGCTTTTATGATTTTCTATTATTCTGACAAAGTTGCTCCCGTGTTTTTTTTGGGCTCGCTTCATTCCCTGCAAACCATGGTTGTAGGCTGTGATTGCCAGTGGCCATGATTGCACGCTTTTAAAATTTTTCTTTAGCAGTTTTGCTGCGCCATGGGTAGCCAGTATGGGGTCACGCCTCTCATCTACATCATAACCAACACGCATGAACAAGCGACCTGTTCCGCGGGTAAACTGCCAAATACCTGCCGCTCCTGCGCTTGAATATGCACCGATTTGAAAAGAGGACTCTACATGAGGGAGAACACTCAACTCATCAGGGAGGTTGTATTCCTTAAGTATTTTTTTGATTTCTTTTAAATAGAGACCTGACCGTTCAATGCCTTCACGGAAACGATCCTTTTGACCGAGTTGCGCACGTATACTTCTTGAGGCCTTGTGAAAGTCGTTTTTCACCAAATTAAAAACTCTTTTGTCCTCACCCTTCAAGCTATTCTTGTTTTTGCTTTTTGCTATCTTGCGTAAAATGTTCCTGTATTTTTTCTTAACTTTGTCCAGCTTGTGTTCCCGCGATCTTCTGGATAACTGCTTTTCACCCAGATAGACAACTTCATAAACAATATCAAGATCGTTAATATCATGAACCACCGCATGTTTAGTGCTGTACTCAGAGTATATTTTCTTCCAGAACTCAACTTTACTTTGAAGGCCGGGAGGGGCAGTGAAATGGTATTGACTCAGGCTATGAACTTCATGAGGAATGCTGGCAACGGAATTTCCCGGGAACCAGGAAACCGATAAAAAGACAAGGAAAACAATGAGGATTCTAATAGATGCTAACAATTGCCGACTTTCTATTCTAAAAGAATTGTTTAGTGATATTTTTTACGCCAATAAAAAGCGTTTGAAAAAGAAATTACCCGTTTCTGATCGATCACCAGAATCCTAGTAACACTTTGAAATAAAAGGATATCAAAGGCCAAACATCAGGTCAAGATAAATCGGGATTCTGCCGATGCTTTCACCTTCATCTCAATCAGAAAATACCATAGTGGCAACATCAAATATTATAAAGCTTGTTGTTTTTCCGAGTATTCTTTGTTCAAGTGATAGACCCAGGCGAGGAGTTCCGCGACTATTTTATAGAGTGCCTCTGGGATTTCCTGCCCAACATCTATCTTTTCCAGCAACGCGATCAGATCCCTATCCTTTTTGATGGGAATATTTTGTTCTATGGCCATAGCAATGATTTTCTCAGCAACCCAGCCCTGCCCTTTCGCTGTTACTTTGGGTGCACGGTCACCCCCTTGGACATACTGAAGAGACACTGCTGAAGTCTTTGTTTTATTTTTTTTCATGTCTTGATATTCACCAATGAAGTGTTTTGGCTCACCAGCAGTTCAATGAGGCTATCTTTTGCCGGCTTGACTTTGCTTGATACACAGCATTCCACCGATGTTTCGATGTCGTTATGGCCCATTTTTTTCTTAAAGTCGTTGGCTCTGTCATTTATAAAGTTTGCTATGTCCTCATTCTCGGTATCAATCCTTACCGACAGGTTTTCTGGGCCTATCTGCGCATTAATTTTTATTTTCCCCAGAAAAGATAGATCGAGGAAAAAGGCGACATTATGGTTGCTTTTTTTATCTTTAGCCTCTTTATCCGAGGAATCACTGCGAACATACAGATGGATGGTTTTATTACCGGAACTGAGTGGATTGGGAATCTGAATCACCAGTGGTTGATTCTCTTGCTTTGACATCTGTGAGGAAAGCTGGTTGAGTTCTATATTATCTATGGCAAATTTAATGGTCTGTCGAAACTCTGCGAAAGGGCTTGTGGCTTTATTGGATTGCCGGGCAAAGACTTTTTCAGCAGTCTGGTGAATTTCCAACAACAGCCCTTTTAAATCGGTCGCCAATTCTTTATGAACCGGAAGACCCAACTCAAGAGCATGGCGAACCTTGGCCTCATAATTGACCCCCGATGACTCCACTTGTTGCCGGACTTGTTTTTCACTGGGGATTTCTCCCTCACGTGGAACCAGTAAATGTAAAGTTTCCCCCAGTCGGGTAACCACATCCATCTTTATTTTCAACTCCTGCATCACAGGTGACTCAAGAATTTCATCTATGAGCAGTTGTGCCATTTTGGCTATAGGCATGCGAGCTGGCAAATAAGGTTTTAATGTGTTGAAATCTATTTTTCTTGGACTGTCAGCGCTAATATCAACCAAAATGGCTCTTTGACCTTTCTCCGTTTTTTCAAAAGAGATATTGACTTGGGCTCCGGTTTTCAGAATCTCAGTATTTTCAACGGGCACTACAATATTCCTGCTGCCGGTATTAACCAAAATAGATTTTGAGTCCAATATCTGTGTAATACGGGCATTTATGGAACGCCTTGGAGATTCGGAAGTTTGAGGAAACTCTTCAAAACGAGGTAGTCTGGAAATCAACCTCCCTCTTGAAGTAAGATTTGTTCTAGTCTCCTGATTATCAGGCTGATCTCGAAGTAATGGACGTGAAATGATTTTCAAAGCAGGCCCTGCCCCCGAACTTTCTACACGGACTCTAATGGCCTGTCCTTTAATCAAAGGAACCCTTGTCGATTGCTCATGATCTCCTTCAAATGGAATTGCTTTGGGTAGTTCAACGACAACTTTATTGCCCTCAAGAGATAAAACTCCCTTCCCACCAGGAGTATTTCCAGTGAAAACAGCATCAAAAATTTTCCCCGTTTGCAATTGACTGATGAACTTCAGAGTTGCGGGATTTGAACCCTTTCCGGCAAGAATTTTTACGACCTGATTGATCAAATTCTCCGTCTGAGTTGTCTTGTCAGTGGCGATTAAATTTTCAAACATGTTATTTGGGAATGAAGTGGGTGTTCCTTCGGTCTACTTGCCTCAGTGAGGCCTTATATCTTTATCGGCAGGATACTTCGCATTCACAATCAGAATCGTGCATGACATGAGATTATGGCAAAAAACCATGTATTTTCAATGAACTAGGTGGGCGGAGAAGGGGTCAAGCCACAATGTTTATTTGGCCCCGGTACGGGTCTTCGGGCAAAGGTGGTTCAGGTTTGGAATCATCATCAGAAGATTGATTTTTTTTGCGGACTCTAACACGTTTCTTGCCACGGGTTTTGGGGTTGGCTTCTTCGATAAGATAGGAGGGGTCCATATCCTGCACCTGACTGCGCTTCAATTCATCATCCTGTTGACGTTCCTTATCCACTTGCTGTGCGGTGACATTGGGCAGAGTTTGAAGGGTATGCTGGAGTTTTTCCGTATGCGTCCCCATTTGGAGAATCTGCTGCATATTAACGGGAGGTGTTGAAGGCATGTTCGAGACCTGAATAATTAAACACAATACCCGATAAATATAGGTCCATGACTGGACTAGTCAAGGCAAGGGAGATTATTTGATCATGAAATGAGCGAAAAATACATCGGTAATCGTTCCCGTACCGCTTAGAAGCAAGGCATTGGAGGCAGTTAGAATTTCTTGTTTGATTCTTTCTTCGGTCTTGGTGCGTTTAAGGAGGAAATCGTTGGGTCTCTTTCTCCTGAGAATATTATAAATACTTTTTCTCATTAGAGGGAGAACCTTATCAAGTTCACGATCCAATACACGATTACTCAATAAAAGATTTGCCGAAATGGATATGAACCGACCTGTTTCCTTGCCTTCATTAAGAAGAGGGAGAAAAAAAGGCTCCAGCTTATAAATATTGACCTTTTCAATCTTGGTCTCTTCTTCATCCTTGATTTCTTCTTCTGCAACCGGTTCCTCTACAGGTATAATGTCCGCCTCTTTATCACCCCGCAAAAACAGGAAACCTAGTCCTAGGGTCAGAACCAGAAGTACTCCGCCAATAATCATCAAAATCTTTTTATTGGCAAGAATTTTTTGAAGCTTCCCTTTGAGGCCTGCTACCGCGACCGCTTCATCACCGGCATCCTCTAAGAGACGTTCAAGTTCTTCCGTCTCATCGGTGGATAACTCCGCATCTTTTTCTTGATCTTCGGCCATTTCACAGTTCTCGGGTTACATGATTCCTAAAGAATATAACGGCAATAAAGTTTAAGAACTAAATATTTAACTTATTGTATTAACGCTATTTATTGAGCTTGAGCAGGTTTGTATGAAGCTTGCGAACTTCTTCCCTGAGGTCATCCGGTTGTGCTTGATTATTAAGGATGAAGTCAGCATATTTGTTTTTTTCCGCTAGGCTCATCTGATTTCTGATTCGGGCGACAGCCTGGTCAGGGGTCAAGGAACTCCGATCTAGAATACGTTGAACTTGTTGCTCCTCACTGGACTGAACAACTATCACTTTATCGACATTCTTGTGGTTTCCTGATTCGACCAACAAAGCAGCATCAATGATGACAATGGCTGAAGGGTCACTAGCAATAATACTTAAATATATCTCCTGCTCTTTAGCAATAATTTTGGGGTGGAGAATTGCCTCCAAGGCGGATTTTTTTTCAATATCCTGAAATATAAACTCTGCCAACTCTTCCCGGTTCAGGTTTCCGCTGGGATCCAGAACGCACTCACCAAAAAGGTCGATAATTTCTCTTAAAGCGGGCTGGCCTGGGCAGACCAAGTCCCTGGATAATTGATCAGCATCAATAATGTGGGCGCCCTGCTCCTTAAAAAATTTTGCCGCCAAACTTTTTCCTGAGCCAATCCCGCCTGTTAGGCCTATAAGTAAAGACACAAGGGTTATGCTCTCTTTGTTAGTAGATCATCATAAAGACGCAGAAGCTTTAGAGTAATCGGGCCAGGTTTCCCAGATCCAACAGGCCGACCATCCAGATGTGAAACTGGCATTACCTTTTTAAGAGTCCCTGTCAGGAATATTTCATCGGCTTTTAAAAGCTCCTCGCCGGGCCATTTCCCTTCCTCGATATGAAATCCATTTTCTTTGGCTAGTTGAATCACCATTTCCCTGGTGATTCCCGAGAGAATTCCGCAGTTCATGGAGGGTGTCATAATATGTCCATCACAAACAAAGAACAGGTTGCTAGTCGTCCCTTCGGTCAAATAGCCCCAGGGGTTAACCATGACAGCATCTTGAGCCCCTAGCTTATCGGCCTCTATTTTGGCCAAAACGTTGTTCAAATAATTGCCTGTTTTAATATTAGGGTTCAACGCATCACGCGGATTTCTTTTAATAGAGACCAATGCTACCCGAATTCCTTTTTCATAACAGGATTTTGAATATTCTGTTACATCCATCACAATCAAAATTATAGCGGGGTGCTCACATGATGAGGGGTCAATATTCATTTCGCCAACCCCACGGGTAACAAGTATTCTTATATAAGATTCTTTGTTACCCGCCGCTATCAATGTTTTCTGCAACTGTTCCCGAAACCATTCCCTGTCACGCGGTATTTTCAATGAAATCGCTTGAGCTGAATTATGAAGCCGGTCAAGATGTTTGTCTAAAAAACAGGGTTCATTTTTGAAGGTGCTCACCACTTCATAAATACTGTCACCAAACAAAAAGCCATGATCCATAACTGAAATACTCAGTTCATCGCTGATTTCCCCATTAAAATTAAATTTCGTAGTCATCGTTTGTTTGCCAAGTTTCTATTTTTCGGGATCCGTCAAACCGGTTAATCTTTATCAACAGATTTCAGGATATCCTCTAATTTCTTTCGGTCATCTGAGGAATATTGGTCCAGAGGTTTTTCGTTGTCAGGTAGTTTGTTTTTAAAATCATCGAATGCTTCTTTTATTTTTTTTAAATCTTTTATATCCTCAAACTTTTCTTTGGCTCCTTCCATATCAAAATCCATATCAAAATTTGAAAATTGTTTTTTGATATTCAGACTACCAGGATTCTGATTTACAAAATTTAAAACCTTAGCCAAATGAGGAGCGGTGTAGGAATTCTCCGTGACTTTTTTAGCGACCTCGGGGAAAAACTGCAATGGAAAAGTGATGGCAACCAGAATAGCCACTCCTCTAGCTAAACCCACAACTCCTCCAAATATTCTATCGAACATCGAAAGATCAGTTCCTGACCAAAGTATTCCTTTAGCAATCCTGCCTATGAGGGAGATGATAATTGCGGAAACTATATAAATTGCTACAAAGGCTATCAATTTGGCTATCGGCTTACTAGGAATGCTTTCCATCAAAACATGGGCAAAAGTACTTTGGTATTTGACAGCCATAAAATATCCACCTACATAGGCCAAGAGGGAGAATATCTCACGCACAAACCCTTTCATTATTGAGAAAATCAGGCTGAGACCTAACACGATGGAAACAAAAATATCAAATGAGGTCATTGAGTTTTTTCCCTAATAGTTATTTTCATTCAAGAGATATTTTCATTATTCAGAGTTTGATTAAACAGCAATTTAAATGAGGATGTAAATTGGGCAGGATTTGCAGATATGTTTTTTTGAATTTGAGCCAGTCCGAAAAATGCTCCTTCGCTGATTTCTTCAGAATTGACTTGAATCGTTTCATCCGTGGTACAGGTATAAACCTGAACATGTTCCTCGTGAGTCTCCTGACAGGCAGATATTTTCATAGAAGGTTTCAAAACAGCCTTCAAGTGTAGTTCTTCAAAAAGTTCGCGATGCGCACACGCATCATAAGATTCTCCGGCATCGACATGTCCCGCAGCTGAAGTGTCCCACAACCCGGGACTTTCATCCTTGCAGAGAGCGCGTTTTTGCAGAAACAATTCTCTTCTGGAGTTGAAAACAAGAATGTGTGCGGATCGGTGTAGTAATTTATTTTGATGAATATTCTTCCGGCTGGCCTGCCCTGTTATGCAATCATTTTCATCGACAATATTATAGATTTCATGCTCTACGTTCATGGCAAACTCGTGTTCAGCTTTGATCGGGGCGCAGATAGCTCAATTGACGGGGGAACTCACCTTCCTCGCAGTAATTGTTCTGGGCTAAAAGTTTGGCATCTTTAATGGCCTGTCGAGAACCTTCCAGAATCACATTAAGATAACCTTTGTCAGCCAGGAGACCACCTGCCTGCAAAAGACTCATGACAGATTTGGCATTAAATTTTTCATCATCAATGAGCATGAATAAATTCCCTTCATGATGCCGGGCAATTAAGGAAAGATACGTTGAAGGTCTGGCATGAAAACCCAAAGGCTGTGGGACAGGAACTTCGGCTCTTACAATCTCAACAAACCCCTTCAAAATCTCTCTAACCAGTTTATCGCCTTCATGGAGATAGTATTTGCTGTAATGGAAACCGAAATTAAAAATTTGCCCGAGCAAAATATCTTTATTTACTAACTTTGAAATTTGGTGTTTACACTCTCCATGACGAATATCATCCTCATGGCGTTCATAAAAATGACAGAGCCAGAGAACAACCTCCAGAAGATGGAGAGGCATGGAAATATAACCTCTCAAGTTTTTCAAGTCAGGATGAGTTTGTTCCAACTGTGTATTCTTGACATATGTATCGTATTCCGACTGAACGCTATGCACCAGTTCTTTAAACATCCGAACCAGCTTTTCATCTAATTTTGAGGGGATAATATGGCGAAATGTCTCAAGATTGTCACTCCTGTCAAACGTAATCTCATTGATCATTTTCGCAACTTTCCGGTATTTATGGCAGAGGTCTAATATCCTTTCCTCTTCTCCTTTCACTTTGTCATCGAGAACAGTTCTTGGTAGGCGCTTATTGCTTTCGACATCTGAAAACTCATCTATTGAAAGCCGGTCTTGCGAAATTCCTAGACCATTTAATTCTCCTGTCTTGACAACTTCGGCCCTCAAACCCTGTATAGAACCATTTAGAAAATCCAACACCTTGCATGCAGTCTCATTGAAAGTCTGCATATTTTCTTCAGACTCCCTAAGGTTATAGTAAGGATACCGGTCCAAAATATGTTTGATATAAAATGCGGCAATAGCGAGATTGCGTATGCAGGCGACATACTCCGAGAAAAAGGACCATGTTTTATTTTCCCGAGCACCATGTTCATCTAGAACACTTTCCAGATATTCGGTTTCCTGGATCAGGCTGGAATAGAATTTCCGGGAAATTTCCTTGCCACTTTTCATTTTTTCACAAAATAAAGCACTGACTTTGAAAAAAAGCTGGGAAGGCTCTTGAACAATCTTTAAAAACTCATCCTCAGAAATAATCTGAATAAGGGATTTGGCTTCCATCTAATTTGAAACTCGCTGGAAAGGTTTGATTTGATCAAAAAATAATCGGTCTACGATAGTATACCCGCATACCACTTAGGTTAAAAGGCCACAGATTCGACTGCGAATTTTTTAGGCAGGTATTTTTGCCAGATTTCAATATGCGAATCCGGCCCGGATGGAATCAGAAAGGGAATATATTGGTGATCAGGCTTTCTGGGGAGTTGACGTAATTGCATATCCACTTCAAATGGAGTTCGGTCACCTTTTTTAAGGTTACAGGTTTTGCAGGCAACGACTATATTCGTCCAGTTAGTCCCTCCCCCTCGGGATTTGGGAACAACATGGTCCACAGTGAGAGGATGGTTTGAAGTTCCACAATATTGGCAGGTATAATTATCTCTTCTTAGAATATTTTTTTTGCTAAAGGACAACCCCTTTTTGCGGTTGCGTTGAACCATTTTTAAAACACGTATCACGGTAGGAAGCTGGAAGCGGGTAGAGGGTGTGAATACAGTATATCCTGCGCTATCCAATTCTTCAGCTCTACCGCCAAAAACCATGGTTATGGCATGACGGGCACTGCAAAATTGAAGCGGTTCATAAGAATAATTTAAAACCAGGCTTTTGAACGAATCGAGCATGTTTCCAAACCTCGTAAAGCTGGAATAACTTGATCTGTCTAACCAAACCAATCTTGGTTTGAAAAATTTTACCCCTTACTCCCTCATGCTGTCAATAGGTAGCGATGCAAAAGCTGTTTTCACAGTATATTTCCGACACCCAGCCGTTTATCCGGGTCCAGGCAATCTTTGATTTTTATCAAATCCTTCAAACCTTCTGGCCCGACCATTTTTGCGAAATAATTTTTCTTTATTTTTCCAATACCATGCTCTGCAGAAACTGTCCCCTGCCATTTTAATATTTGATCTACCATTTGATCATAAACCTGCATTGCCTCATTCCTTTGAGATGCTTCCGGCAAAAGATTTATATGTAAATGGTTATCGCCCAGATGCCCAAACATGACATGATCCAGACCGCTAATTCTCAGGGTTTCCTGATAAAACTCCATCATTGGCATAAATTGATTATCCGGAACAGCCATATCTGTACCCAGTTTAACCCTCCCTGCACGACTGTTTTCCTCATTTATGATAATTGGGATATCATGCCTGAAGTCGTGGAATTTCTGAATGTCCATTGCATCCTGAGCGAACCATGAATCATCAAGCAGGATATTTTCTTCACTCAAAAATTCATACCAGTTTTCCATAACCAAATCATAGTCCTTCAATTGAGCCACATCCTGTTCAAAAAACAAAGCTGCTCTGGAATGACTGGGGATGTTTTGATGTCTGCTTTTCAATCTTTCCAACGCATTACGATCAAAATATTCCAACGAACAGGGATCAATCTTTTGCCCTTTAAAGGATTTAATTTTTGGAATCAATTCCCAGCAGGAACGTTCCTCCTCAAAGAATAAAATTCCGCTGACAAAATCTGCAGGAGCAGGCACCAGGCGCAGGACAATTTTTGTGAAAATACCCAGCGTGCCGTCTGATCCAATAAACAAATCCAGCCAGTCCATGCCAGGGTGGACAAAATACCCTGCGGCATTTTTGCATTCCGGGCTTTGATAGGTGATTTTCGGAAAATAAATTTGGCTATCATCATCAAACTCAAGTGGTGCGGTAATTTTTAACCCACGTTTGAGGATAGTTTTTCTGCCATCCCCCAGAACAAGCTCAACTTCTTCAACATAATCGCGGGTAACTCCATATTTATAGCTCCGCGATCCGGAAGCATTGGTCGCAAGGGTCCCCCACAGCGATGCCCATGTCTCTG
>JACKQG010005478.1_pt1 | contig 13929 bp, 9 predicted proteins | sample 8237621 | NCBI WGS metagenome assembly JACKQG01 (sample SAMN15677084, study PRJNA649215) | marine metagenome | biome: marine; feature: Black Sea; material: saline water; isolation source: suspended particulate matter (SPM) from the Black Sea western gyre | collected 2013-06-09/2013-06-10 | depth...
AAAAATAAATTTCAAAATAGGAGAAATGCGAAGTGATTCGGCTTTTAGACATTAAATGCGCCGATTTTGAAACATTGTTTGGGAAAGAATGGTTGGAAACGAATGGCTGCGGTGGATATGCCTCCAGCACTGTCCTAAATTGTCATTCCAGAAAGTACCACGGACTGATGGTCGCAAACCTTGATAATCCCGGTGGGAGATTCGTATTACTGTCAAAATGTGAAGACTCTATTAGATTTCGGGAAAAAGAATTTTTTTTATCAATTCATAAGTATCCCATGGTTTATTATCCAAATAAAATCCATTATTTGAATCAGTTTACGCTTGATCTGTACCCACGATTCACCTACCGGATCGGTGATATCGTTATTGAAAAGGAATTGATGTTTGTACATGGAGAGAACACCCTCCTGCTTCGCTATTTTGTAAGTAATGCGCCTAGCCCAATCAAACTTATCGTAAAGCCTCTGATCGCGTACCGAGATATCCATAGTCTTGTTCATGAGAATGCGTTTCTGAGGCCGCAAACCCATGACATGCCAAACGGCTTTTCTATTTTTCCCTATGATGGAATGCCGGGGCTCTATATACAGACAAACAGAAAAAACCTGTTTAACCCAACTCCCCAGTGGTACAGAAATTTTGAATATCTCAAAGAAAGGGACAGAGGATTTTCTTATCAGGAAGATCTGTTTATGCCCGGTATGTTTGAATGTGATATGCCTCCCGGAGGCGATATACTATTTCGCATATCTTTACAAGAAGACAGAAGAAGGATCACAAGCCTCTGGAAAAAAGAAATGGGGCAGAGAAATAGGCTAAAGGAGGCAATTTTGGAGACTGACGAAAATACAGAAGGTCTCGGAATACGTCTTCACACTTCTGCGCGAGATTTCATTATAAAAAATCGCAAAAACAAGCTTTCTATTATTGCCGGCTACCACTGGTTCTATGAGTGGGGTAGAGATGCACTTATTAGTCTGCCGGGGCTGACTTTTTATTCAAACAGGATAGATGAGGGGATTGAAATTCTGAAAAATCTGGCGGAGCTTAGAAAGGATGGCCTCATTCCGAACAATATTTCTGAAAGGGACGAACAGATTGCGTATAATGCAGTGGACTCGTCCCTCTGGTATTTCTGGTGTATACAGGAGTTATTAAAGGTTACGGGGAATATGTGCTTTATTATGAAGGAATTCTGGCCTGTGCTGATTGATATGGCTTCGCATTATTTTTTCGGCACATCAAAGCAAATCTGTGTACTTGACAACGGTTTGCTGAGCGTCGGCGATTCATCTACACAGTTAACCTGGATGGACGCGATGGTAAACGATATTCCGGTTACGCCTCGCTACGGCTGTCCTGTGGAGATCAATGCTTTATGGTTCAATGCCATGTGTTTTGTTAGAAAACTTGCCCTGGAATTTGGAAAGGATTTACCATTTGATATTAACGGCCTGATAGAAAAAGTTAGAACATCCTTTGCTTGCCACTTCTGGATTCCAAACAAACAGTGCCTTGCTGATACATGGATACCGGATACCGATATTAGGGATGAGTCTATACGTCCGAATCAGTTGTTCGCTGTTTCTTTACCATTTAGCATCATAACGGATCGTGAAAAAGCAGTCAGCATCATGCGAAGGGTTTCCGAAGAACTGCTGACCCCTTATGGTCTCCGGACTCTGTCCCCTGCTGATCCCCGATATCGAGGAAAATATTCTGGTTCTCTTGAAGAACGGGATGCTGCCTATCATCAGGGAACTGTCTGGCCGTGGCTTTTAGGACATTATGGAGAGGCATTGCTCAAAACTGAAGGAAACCATGAATCATCCAGAGAGAAGCTCGGTATCATTATTGCAAACATCAAGCGGCATCTCTCCGATGCAGGCCTCGGGCATATTTCAGAAATATTCAGCGGCGACCCTCCGCATGAACCATGCGGCTGTATTGCGCAGGCCTGGAGCATTGCCGAAATTATACGATTACAAGCCTTAATGGAGCGTTAAGATGAAAGTACTCATGTTCGGATGGGAATTTCCACCCTTTATAAGTGGAGGTTTAGGAACTGCCTGTTATGGGCTGACACAAGGATTGGTTCAAAAAGGAATCGAGATCTTATTTGTGGTGCCAAGAATGAAGGGCAAGGTTGAAACAACACATATCCGGCTCATTGATGGAGCAAATATCCATCTTACCAATGATAATTTAGTTGATAAAATGAAAAAGTTTCATATCAAGCCGGCCGATTTTTTCTTGATTCCGTATATGACGGAAGAATCGTATAAAAAATCTCTGAAGAAGGCAACCTCAGATATAATGAAAAACCGGGAATCAACAAAGGCTGAATCATGGGAGCATTATGGGCCGGACATGTTCTCTGAAGTATTTCGATATGAACAGATTGCCCGTATCATCGCTAAGCAGGAATGCTTTGATGTCATTCATGTTCATGATTGGATGGCCATTCCCGCGGGGATAGAGGTAAAGCATGACACAGGAAAGCCTTTGATTGTACATATCCATTCACTTGAATCTGACAGGAGCGTAATGCGTTTAAGCGAACGGATTTTCGGCATAGAACGACTGGGTATGACAGAAGCTGATCATGTTATTGCAGTGAGTCATTACACGAAGAAAAAAATCGTTGACCAATACGGCATACCGCATAAAAAGATATCGGTGGTTCATAATGCAGTATCACATTCTGAATCGGCTCAAAGGTATCGTATTAAAAAGGACCCTTCCAAGAAATATGTCCTTTTTCTCGGAAGGATTACTGCCCAGAAAGGACCGGATTATTTTCTCGAGGCGGCATGGAAGGTCCTGTCTAAGAATCCTGATATCCATTTTATTATGGCGGGGTCGGGGGATATGATGCAGCACGTCAGAGAGAAAAAGGGTCATCTGGGAATAGAAAAGAATGTTTATTTTACCGGTTTTCTTAGAGGGGCTGCTGTCGAAAAGGGCTATGCAATGTCTGAGAGGCGCTGCTGTCGAAAAGGCCTATGCAATGAGTGATCTGTATGTCATGCCGAGTGTCTCTGACCCGTTTGGCATTACGGCGCTCGAGGCGATCATGTGCGGTGTGCCCGTTATCATATCAAGGCAGTCTGGGGTTTCTGAAGTGCTTAAGACCTGTCCGCGGGTTGATTTCTGGAACACAGAGGAGCTTGCGGATACGATCATGCAAGTGCTTGAAAATGATGCTGTTCGAAATGATATTATCAGAAGTTGCAGGGAAGAATTGAAAGACATTAACTGGAAGATAGCGGCTGAAAAAATTATTAATGTCTACCAGCGATTATTTATGGTATAATGACTGTTATTAACTGGATATAATACTGAATTTAATCAATCAAGGGGTATGAAAAATATGAACAATGAATATTCTACAAACTACCTTTTTGAAGTAAGCTGGGAGGTCTGTAATAAAGTCGGAGGGATATATACAGTCCTGAAGACGAAGGCAGGGCATGCCGTTGAACATTTTGGTGAAAATTACTTTCTCATTGGGCCTGATGTGGGAAATAATCCGGAATTTAAAGAAACCGGTGAAGATCTATGGAACGATGTTAAAAGAGAGATAAGCGGCAGAAATCTCAGATGCCGCTGCGGTCGGTGGAATATACCTAACAGGCCCCGGGTCATACTTATCAATCATAATAACAAGTATCAGACCGATAAGCTGCTGTTTCAATTGTGGCAGGATTATGGCGCAGATTCGATGAAAGGCGAATGGGACTACATCGAACCGATACTGTTTGGCACTGCAGCAGGCGAAGTCATTCAGGTTCTGCATCAACTGATCGCAGGGGAGGAAGAAATAGCAGTTGCGCAGTTTCATGAATGGATGACCACCGCCGGGATGCTTTATATAAAGAAACATGTCCCGGTAATTGCCACTGTATTTACAACCCATGCCACAATGCTCGGAAGATCCCTCGCCGGAAGCGGCACCGATATTTACACAAATATAGAACATATATCGCCCCAGGAAATGGCCCAAAAGGTGAATGTCACTGCCAAGCATTCCATGGAAACCGTGTCGGCGCGCGAAGCCGATTGTTTTAGCACAGTGAGCGATATAACGGCCAATGAGGCCGCCCACTTTCTCCAGCGAAAACCGGATGTGATTCTTCCCAATGGCATTAATATCGGCAATATAGCGGACTGCAATAAAGAAAAAGAAGCGGTATGTGAACGTCGTCGTGTATTGTTTGAATTTGCGTCTAAATTTCTCCAGGAGGAGCTGGATCCGGAAAATACAAAGATATTCATGATTTCAGGTCGATATGAATTTCGAAACAAAGGAATTGATCTGTTCCTCGAATCGCTCAAGAAGGCAAATGACCGTTTAAAAGAATCGAAAAACCAGACAAAGATTGTGGCCCTTCTCTGCGTTGTGAACGGAAACATGGGCATTTCCAATGATGTGCAGCAGATTCTGAAGGGTGCCGATGTCGAACGATCGGGTATTTCCAGGATATGCACACATCAGCTACATGATTCCCAGCATGATCCGATCTGGAATGCATGCAACGCTTTGGGCCTTTTCAATGCTCCTGATGATGCCGTAAAAATCATTTTCATGCCCGTTTATCTGGATGGCTACGATGGATTATTGAATTTGCCGTACTATGATGTGCTCAGCGGCTGTGATCTGGGCGTATTTCCGTCATACTATGAACCGTGGGGATACACGCCTCTTGAAAGCACTTCCCTCTGTGTGCCGACGGTAACGACGGACCTTGCCGGATTCGGGATATGGGTTGCAAAACATTTTGATAACCATAACAAGGGTGTCATTATCCTGGATTATCGTGAGCACAGCCGCGAAGAGATTGTTGATTATCTGAGCAGTCACATCGCAAATTTCCTGGAATGGTCGGAGGAGGATATTGAAAGCCAGCGGAAACAGGCGCGTCTCATTGCTGAAAAGACGGACTGGAAGGAGTTTTATCCCTTTTATCTTCAGGCCTATAAAAAAGCGGCCAAAACAGCTTCCGAACGAATGCATATATTGGAGACGGGCGCTTACGGCCGCGAGATATATTATACAGGGACAGACTCTGCGCGGCCCCGGTTTAAAAGCTTCAGCGTGATTGCAGCGCTGCCGGAAAATATCAAGTATCTTAGGAAGATTGCATACAACCTCTTGTGGACATGGCATCCTGAGATACAAGAACTTTTCGCGAGACTCAACCCTCAATTATGGACGGAGGTTTCTCATAATCCGATTGAATTATTGGAACGAGTTAGTTCAGAGCATCTGCAGGATATGGCCGAGAATGAGTCATATTTGAGGTTGTATAATTGGGCCTTGAGATTGATGAAAGATCTCCAGAAAGATAAGGAAGTTACATATATACAAGATTCTTCCATAACATGGGAAAACCCTATAGCTTATTTCTCGACAGAATACGGCCTTCATGAAAGTTTACCCATTTATTCGGGAGGTCTCGGTGCCCTATCAGCCGACCATTTAAAGTCTGCAAGTGATTTAGATATACCTTTAGTCGGTGTAGGGCTTTTATATAAAAACGGGTACTTCTGCCAGACCATGGATAAGGAGGGAAATCAGATTGCCCTTTATCCAGAGAATGACTTTTCCCGGATGCCAATTCGAATATACGATAACAAGAGCCAGGAACCAGTAAAAATTCATATAAATCTTCCCGGCAGGAAGCTGTTTGCCCAGGCATGGAAGGTAGACATTGGAAAGGTTACGCTTTACCTGCTTGATACTCATGTTCCTGAAAATAACAGTCAGGATATGGAAATTACATCACGGCTTTATAGTGCCGATCATCGACTTAGAATAGAACAGGAAATAATGCTCGGTATAGGAGGCATTAATCTTTTAGATACACTCGGTATAAAACCGGCCCTGATTCATCTCAATGAAGGGCATAGTGCATTTTTGCTGCTTGAGCGAATACGGCAGTTCATGAATAAGGACGGTTTAAGTTTTAATGAAGCAAGAGAAGCTGTTAGGGCCGGTTCAGTTTTTACTACTCACAGTCCGGTTGCAGCTGCTAATGAACGGTTTGATGAATCATTAATAAAGAACTATTTTTCAGAATATATCAAGGATCTCGGAATATCTTGGGAAACATTCTGGGAACTCGGACGTGAGGAACCGGGGGCCGGAAAACCTTTTTCCATGACCGTCCTTGCTTTAAAACTCTGCTCTACTTCTAATGCAGTGAGCAAACTTCACGGTAGGGTTGCCAGAAAGATATGGAAAAATGTGTGGACCGGTTTTGGGGAACATGAAATCCCCATAACTGACATTACCAACGGTGTTCATGTCCAATCATGGGCTGCACCTGAAATTAAAGAACTGTATGAAAAATTCCTTGAAATTGACTGGTATTCAAAAGATTTTGACGGGATGAACTGGGAAAAAATTGACGAGATACCGGATAAATTATTGTGGCAGACCCACGTTGATCTTAAGACTAAAATGATTGATTTCTTGAAAAGGCTAATTGCCTGCGATTGCGAGAAACAGGGAATAACACCAAAATTAATTCAGAGAAAGACTGCAAGTCTTGATTCCAATGCCCTAATCATCGTTTTTGCACGACGTTTTGCTGCTTATAAAAGGGCAGGACTTATTTTTGAAGACCCTGACAGGCTTCTGCAAATCTTAGAAACCAAAGATCAGCCGGTTCAGATCATAATTGCGGGGAAAGCACATCCGAATGATGAAGCAGGCAAGGAGCTTATCAAGAATATTTACCGCTATACTTTCGACGAACGGTTTATGGACAGAATCTTTTTCATTGAGAACTATGATCTGATGATAGCACAACATCTTGTCAGAGGTGTCGATTTATGGCTGAACAATCCCGTGAGGTTGCGGGAGGCATGCGGTACGAGCGGTATGAAGGTCGTCGTCAACGGCGGATTGAATTTCAGCATACTGGATGGCTGGTGGGATGAGGCATACCAGGGAGACAACGGCTGGGCCATCGGGGACAGGAAAGAATATACGAATCCGGATACCCGGAACCTTGTAGACAGTCAAAGCCTTTATGAAACCCTTGAGAATTCTGTCCTGCCGACATTTTTCAAGCTGAACAGTGAGGGCATTCCTGAACAGTGGGTTTATATGATGAAACAATCAATTAAATCCCTTGTTCCTAAATTCAATACGCACCGGATGCTCAGAGAATATTATGAAAGGATATATCTGCCTACTGCAAAAAGAGCCAGCAACCTCCAATTGAACAATTATGAAAGAGCAAAAGCGCTGTCAGATTGGAAATTAAAGATCGCTTCCAGATTCTCAACTGATCACATACAGTGGTATAAAGTTAAGGGTTTTCGTGGAGACCGTCTTGAGTTAGGAGAAAAATTTGAAATTCAGGTGGGCGTGAAACTCGGAAAACTTCCTGAGGATGAGTTACGGGCTGAGCTTGTTGTAGCTGAATCTTATGAAAATGACCACATTATGAACACCGTTATCATTCCCATGAAAAAAAATACAACAAACAATATTGAAGATATAATAATTTACTCGGGAACATTTGAAGCAACAAAATCGGGTAGGTTTGTCTATGGTATCAGGGTTATGCCAAGTCACCCTGATCTGCTTCTTTACCAGGAGCTCGGGTTGGTACATTGGGCATAAATAAAGGGAGGAAGAAACATGAATATGCAAGAAGTGCGAAAAATCGCAAACAAATGGGGGGTAGATATTCGAGTTGGTCGTTCTAAGCAGGATATTATACGGGATATTCAGGCAGAGGAGGGGTTTACACCCTGCTTTAGAACAAAAGAGGTGTGCGATGAGTATGATTGTTTATGGAGAAAAGACTGTATAAAGGAATAGACATTTCAGTTAATAACGACCAGGATCAGGTTAGTGTACAATGCCATTATTGACCTTATATTTTCAGCTTCATCAACCTTTTAGACTCCATCCCAATAGAGATAAATTCCTCTGGGAAGAAATTAATAAAGAGGTCTTTTTAAAGGTTGCTTCAAAATGCTATCTTCCTGCGATTTCTATGTTTGAAGAATTGATATCCACGCATAAAACCTTCAAGATTACCCTCAGCATGTCAGGGACATTTTTAGAGCAGGCTGAAATTTATAAGCCTGATGTAATTCAGGCACTGCAAAGGTTATTAGATGCTGGACAAGAAGGAATGCGGGTCGAATATCTTGATGAGACCTATTATCATTCTCTTGCCAGTCTATTTGAAGATCCGAAAAAACAGGAATTCCATGATCAGGTTTCTCTTCATCGAGATAAAATGAGAACGCTTTTCGGCCTTAAACCCACCTCCTTTAGAAATACAGAGCTTATGTATAATAACGAGATTGCCGACACAGTTCATCACATGGGTTACCGTTCCATTCTCTGTGAAAAGAGAGCTGACATGTTCATGGAAGTAGGCAAACCGGTTTCACCAAATGCTATTTTCCGGGCGAAGGGGAACAGTCTTATTGTTATTCCTCGAAATCGGGATTTGAGTGATGATGTGGCCTTTAGATTTCCCCATCACCCCATATCGCCTGAGGAATATGCATCTAATATTGCCAAAATTGATGGTGAAGCAGCGATGCTCGGTTACGATTTTGAGCACATTGGAGAACATATCTGGGAAGATAAAGGGATTTTCAAATTCTGGAAAGGCCTTCCTGAAGCCCTAACTGTTCATCCCAACATTGTTATGGCTAATCCTACGGAGATTGCCGAAAAACTTGAGTCTTCAGAGTGCCCGACGATTGACATTTCCGGTTTGTCTACCTCGTCGTGGGCGGATGCAACCCGGGATACATTTGGATGGCTCGGAACGCTTACTCAATATGAATTATTCCGTGATATTGAAAAGTTAGAGACAGATGCAAGGAAGGCTGGAAGGGAACTATTAACACAGTGGCGGCATCTAACCACTTCCGATCAAGTGTATTTCCTTCACGAGAGAATAGGCGAAGATCATGCGGTTCATTCTTACTTTAATCCTTACGGTGGCTCAATCACGCAGGCTGCCCATATTCTGACCAGAAAAATCGACTATTTTGAGGCCTCGCTCAAACGCTTTGAAATTTTAAAGCAAAGAGAAAGGACGGTGGTACTGTTAATAACGCCTGAAACCGGCAAATTACCCGGTGATATGGGACCACTGGCGCAGTACATGTCAGGAAAGAGCGGGGGGTTGGGCGAGGTAGTATCCGCATTATGCGAAGGTCTCATAGAGAGAAACATTGATGTCCACCTGACGATGTTCAACTTGAAGAAACACTTTCAAAAAGAAAGTTATATGAACGAGGTCAAATGGCGTGAGATAAGATATAAAATGGAATCTGACAAAATACATCTCGTAAGTTCATCTGTCTTCGCCAGCCTTTCCAGTGCCTATGAGGGAGATCCCCGGTTGAATGCGGCTGAATTTCAGAAAGAGATTATCAATAATGTAATCAAAGATGTCAGGGCTAAAAGCAAAGGAAAACTCATCGTTCACAGTCACGACTGGATGGCGGGCGGTGCAATTACTGCGTATGCAAAGTCAAGAAATATTCCAGTCCTGCATACCGTGCATAACAGCTTTACCGGACACGTACCCCTTGATATGCTCTTTGGCATTGATCTGGATCAATTATCAGATTTTTTGTACTATTCAGAAGATCACGGAAAGCATTGTATTGATTTTCAGGCAACGGCCATCAAAAACGCCGACCTGATCAATTTTGTCGGACAGAGATTTCTTGAAGAAGTCGTGAATGACAACTTTTTAGATAGGTATATTATCCCGCCCAGTGTACGGCAAGAGGTTAAGGAGAAGTATTATTTCGGATCGGCATTGGCTGTTCTCAACGCACCTTCTCGAACCATGTATCCTGAAAATTGCCTGCATATTATTAGGCGATATGGTCCGGAAGATGACGTCATTGCTGCGAAGCGGGAAAACCTTTTTGAATTTCAAAAGAGAACGGGCCTTATTATTAACCCTGAAGCGATCCTCTTCTACTGGCCTTCCCGACTTGATCCCTTACAAAAAGGTGTTGACCTCCTTGAGGATATTATTTTGAAATTTGTCATCGAACACGGTGATGTCCAGTTTGCTATTGTTTCGGACGGGGTTGGTGGAGACAAATCCCATGAAGAGACGCTTGGTCGTATCGCCTGGGCATCGGGCGGTAAAATTACCTATCATCACTTTGACGAAGGATTATCAATGCTCGGTTTTGCCGCAGCCAGTGATGTATTTGGCGCTTCACTGTATGAACCGTGTGGTCAGATAGACCAGGTTGGGAATCTCTTCGGAGCAACTGCGACAAACCGAGATACCGGAGGCTACCACGATAAGATACGAGAACTGCGGCTGAAGAGTGAAGGTGCCCCCCAGGATGTTGGAAATGGGTTCCTCTTCCGAAATTATGATTCCGGTGGTCTCTGGTACGGTTTGGAAAAAAGTGTTCAATTTCACCGATATCCCGTTGAGATAAAAGAACCACAAATCAAGAGGATCATGAAGGAGGTAAGAGAACGATACGACTTAAACACTATGATTGCCGAGTATGTAAGGCTTTATGAAAGGCTCAATGGCGGTAGGCCGCTTGCTTAATATGATACAGGTTTTAAAGAAATCTTCGCTTAAAATTTTGCCTTTGATCCATCTTCCGATTTTTTATCCCACATGCGTATCAGATAATCCTTTTGTTGCTCAAACTTCAAGGCCTGTTCTTCGACCAATGCTTCTGTTTCCTCCGAAGACATTTCCCAACTCTGCCTGACGAATGCGGCCACACGACTGTAATAAAGCGGAGTCATCAGGTCTATTAGTTTGTGGCGGTTAATCTTCCAGGCATGAAAAGTGGCTGCAAGTTCATAGAGAATTTGAACCCAGGCCTCGGTAGAGAGATAGAAATTTTTTGCGTCCAGTTCCGATGCCCTCTTAATATGTTTATAACACGACTTACTAAAGATATCCTGCCACAGGGTGGAAAATTGCTGGAAGCCTATCTTAAAGCTTTCGATCATTCGTTCCAGATTGATGGCTACGGGTTCCGGTTCCAATTTACCATCGTATCCGAAGATCTCCACTGAATCGCTTCCCCTGATGTTTTTCCAATAATCCTCATGCTCTTCCATAAGAGCAAAGATAGTCCAAATTACTTGGCGGAACATAGGGGCAAGATGTTGAGAAGGATCTTTAGCATCATGAATTTTGACCCCAAGATTTGATTGGCAGATTCTAAAATTGCGTGTAATAACATTCGTAGTCATCCAGATATCGATACCGTAGCGGGCCACATCCGTTTCCCAAATATTTTGTTCTATATAAAATTTGGTGACCTCACGAGACAAGGCAAAATCTCCCCCAATAGGTTGCCGTATCCGCTTTCCGTAGAGGGCCCTTGTGAGATTATAAACAATATTGTTGGTGATAGTTCCGTCATACTTATGTCGCATATAAACCGGGGCGACAAACTGATAACCTTTTTCAAGTACTGGGTAAAGAAGGTATTTTACCCAGTCAGGGGTTATACTCCGAAGGTCTGAGTCGACTACAGCACATGCCTTGACATTGAGCCGATTGGCCGCCTCAAATACGGATCTTAAAGCAGTTCCCTTGCCGGCAGGACCACGGTATATACTAACGATTTTCTCCTGCCAAGGCCTGATCTGAAACTCCTTAGCTACTTCGCGGGTATCATCGGTTGATCCGCCATCGGCGACAAAGATAACGCTTCTCTCATTCTTATAGTGTTTGGATAGCCCGTGTGTAACCATCTGAATCACATGTTCGATAGTTGTTTCATTATTATAACACGGGATGCCTACTAAAATATCGGCATACTCTATTTCTTCTATTCGTTTTGAGCCATAGGCCCTTAAACCAGTATTATAATTCATAATATAGCACCCCTCAGCTCCATTATACCCTTTCTTCTTTTGGTATCAAACAAGTTTATCTTTATTATTGTAATATTATAAAGATTATCTTGGTCCGACCCAAATCAAATTCTCATTGCTCTTCCCTTTTGTCAATGAGCGTCAAGTTATTTAAGTAAATTCCATTATAATTTAATTCTTTAATGCTCATCAGAATCTGCCCAGTCAGGTGCCTGCAGCTCCCGTGTCGATTTTTCCACTGGAGATACATCCGGAATTTCCTCACCAGATGCCACACCTAATTCGGTAAACTTTCTTGCTGATACGAGTATGCGTGTTTCAAGGGAACCGACGGCCTTATTGAATGCATCAACAGCATTATTCAGTCCCTTACCGACCTTTTCCATATGTCCAGCAAGGACCCTTATTCTTTCATAGATCTCTTTGCCTAATTTGCCTATTTCGCGTACGTTTTGAGCAATTGTCTCCTGCCGCCATCCATATGCAACTGCCTGGAGTAATGCAATTAATGTAGTAGGCGAAGCAGGGATTACCCTTTGTTTAACAGCTTCTTCAATAAGGCTGTGATCCTGTTCAAGCGCTGCACTGAAAAAGGTCTCACCAGGAAGAAACATAACCACAAATTCAGGTGTTGGCTGAAATTGTTCCCAGTAGCCTTTTGAACTAAGCTTGGTCATATGATCACGAACATGGCGTGCATGCCTCTTAAGGTGCTGGATGCGTTCCTCTTCGTCCTGGCACTCCAACGCATCAAGATAGGCCTGAAGGGGGGCCTTTGAATCTACAATTATGTTTTTGTCTACCGGTAGCTTAACTATCAAATCCGGACGAAGCCTGCCTTCCTCAGTGGTGACCGATGCCTGTTCAATAAAATCACAGTATGGCAGCATACCAGCAATCTCAACGACCCGGCGTAGCTGTATCTCACCCCACCGACCGCGGACAACGGGTGCTCGCAGGGCAGTAACCAGTTTTGCAGTATCTGTCTGAAGCTGTATATGTGTCGCTGCCAAGGATTTGACCTGTTCAGTAAGACCTGAATAGGCAGACACACGTGCCTTCTCCAGGTCCTGCAATTTGATATCCACTTTCAAAAGCGATTCACTGATCGGCTTTACCATTTCATCTATTGCTTGCTGTCGCTTTTCAAGATCTCCCTTAGCCCCCTCCTGGAAACGTTCCATTGTGGTCCGGGCAAGATCCAAAAAGGATTCATTGCTACTTTTAAAAACGTCTGCAGAGATGGCCTTAAAAGCATCGGACAGCTTTTTCTGGGCATCATCAAGAATTTCAAGTTTTTCCTTTGCAGCCTTCCGCTCTTCTTCAATACGGGTTTCAAGGCCAGAAGCGCTGGTTTTCAAGGCCATGATCTCTTTTTGTAAATTATCAATTATCTCATTCTTTCCAAAGAGCGTTTCCTTTAGCTCTTGTATCTGATCTTCCTTTGACTGCAGCCGTTCTACTAAGGCAGCCCTGTCGGATTCGCTCTTCATTTCTGCATATTGCCTTGCAAGTTTGATCTTATCCCGCATAAAAAACCAAACACCAACACTACCAAGCACAACACCTGCTAAAAGCATAAAAATGAGAAAAAGGGCTTCTATAACCAGTCCTCCTTTTTCGCTTTGGGGGTCGTCTCAATCCAATTGATCTGATCCTGATCCAACTCAACAGTCTTTCTTACAAGTGCCATTTGATTCCTTGATTCAATATGTCTTAACTGTCTGGCTTTTGTGGCTTGAATGTAGAGTTAACCGTCCCATTTATCAAGGACTATTCTGCTGGCTTTATTTTCAGTGGCCCTTTTTCACCTATTCACCAATAACTTGACTTCTTTTAAAAAGAGATTATTGTTAAGGTATTAACAAAAGCGCTACTAATAGCGTGTCGGTTTCGTTCTGCAAGGAATTATCCATTTGTCAAAAGTGGCAACCTGAAGTTTGAAACCATAAGATTATTGCGAAAGGAGGGTGTCACTATGGCTAATGGAACTGTGAAGTGGTTTAGCGAAAAAAAAGGCTATGGTTTCATTGAAAAAGAAGATGGATCGG
>JACKQG010005480.1_pt1 | contig 13927 bp, 15 predicted proteins | sample 8237621 | NCBI WGS metagenome assembly JACKQG01 (sample SAMN15677084, study PRJNA649215) | marine metagenome | biome: marine; feature: Black Sea; material: saline water; isolation source: suspended particulate matter (SPM) from the Black Sea western gyre | collected 2013-06-09/2013-06-10 | depth...
AACATATTCAGCTTCACAACGATTTGGGAACGGGCGATTTTGTCTGGAAAGTGATCCCGACGCCGGGTTCCAACACCCGCACGGTCACAGTCTGCGCCAAAGATCGCCCCGGTCTTTTTTCCAAGATTGCCGGGACGTTCACATTAAACAACCTTAATATCTTAGATGCCCAGATATTTACCTGGCGCAACAACATTGCCCTGGATATTTTCGAGGTGACGCCGCCTCCGGATCAACTCTTCGAGTCCGAACGGTGGGACCGTGCCCAAAAACACCTTCATGATGCGCTTTCCGGCCGACTGGACCTTTCAGCAGCACTCAGCGAAAAAATGGCTGCCTATCGTTCCTCCGGCCGCGGTACCCGGCACAGGCCCCATCGCATCGCCGTGGACAACCAAAGTTCAAGTTTTTTCACCATAGTTGAAGTCTTCACCTACGACTTCCCGGGCCTTCTTTACATCATTACCGATGCGCTCTTCAGGTGCAGGCTCGACATCTGGGTGGCCAAAATCGCCACCAAGGTCGACCAGGTGGTGGATGTTTTTTATGTCCGGGATTTCGACGGACAAAAGATCGATTCTCCTGAGCAGGTGGCGGCCGTTAAAGCAGCCATCATGGAGGTTTTGCCTTAAGCCAGTTCTTGGAAAGCGGCAAAGCCGCGTTATATAAAATCGTGCAATGATTTTATGAAAGGAGTGAAATTATGAAAAAAATCGAAGCCATCATCAAGCCCTTTAAACTGGATGACGTCAAAGAGGCCCTCAATGAAATCGGTATCCAGGGCATGACGATTTCCGAAGTAAAAGGGTATGGACGGCAGAAAGGGCATAAAGAGATCTATCGCGGCGCCGAATATGTCGTGGACTTCATCCCCAAGGTCAAGATCGAAATCATTGTGGAAGCCGCCCGCGCGGATGAAGTGGTGAAAAAGATCCAGGATGCCGCCAACACCGGCAAAATCGGCGATGGAAAGATTTTTGTATTTCCCGTCGAACAGGCCATCCGGGTGCGTACCGGAGAAACCGGCAAGGATGCGATTTAAATTGGAAAGCTGATGTTTAAGCAGCGAATAAAAACTTTTTAAACCAAAATAATTATTAACAAGGAGGACTTTTTATTATGACACCTAAAGACGTATTGGCAATGGCCAAAGAAAAGGGAGCCAGGGTGGTAGATTTGCGCTTCATGGATTTTCCGGGCATATGGCAGCATTTTACGGTTCCCTTGTGCGAACTGACGGAATCGAGTTTCGAAGACGGCTTCGGCTTTGACGGCTCCAGCATTCGTGGTTGGCAGGCAATTCACCAGAGCGATATGTTGGTGGTACCGGATGCTGCCACCGCAAAAATGGATCCTTTCTTTGAGGTTCCGACCCTGGTTTTGATCGGCAACATCCTCGATCCGATAACCCGCGAACCGTATTCTCGCGACCCGCGCCATATTGCCCAGCAGGCCGAAGCATATCTGAAAAGCAGCGGTATCGGCGATGTGGCCTACTTCGGACCGGAAGCCGAATTCTTCATTTTTGACGACATCCGGTTTGAATCCGCCAACAACCATGCATTTTATGCCATCGATTCCATTGAAGGCATCTGGAACAGCGGCCGGGAAGAATGTCCCAACTTAGGCTACAAGCCGCGACACAAGGAAGGTTACTTTCCGGTACCGCCCATGGACAAGTTTCAGGATGTCCGTACGGAAATGCTCCTGACCCTGGAGGATCTGGGAATAGCGGTCGAGTGTCAGCATCATGAGGTCGCCACCGCCGGCCAGGCCGAAATCGACATGCTGTTTAAACCCTTGCTGCAGATGGGCGACCAGCTTGTGTGGTACAAGTATGTGCTCAAAAACGTGGCAAACAAATACGGCCACATCGTCACCTTCATGCCCAAGCCGCTCTTTAACGATAACGGCACCGGCATGCACATCCATATCAGTATCTGGAAAGGCGGCAAGCCGCTGTTTGCCGGTGACAAGTATGCCGGGGTTTCCCAGGAAGCGCTGTACGCTATCGGCGGCATTCTGAAACACTGTCCGGCGCTGTGTGCCTTTACCAATCCGACCACCAACTCTTACAAGCGACTGGTGCCGGGTTTTGAAGCGCCGGTCAACTTGGCGTATTCCAGCCGCAACCGCAGCGCGGCCATCCGCATCCCCATGTACTCACCGTCGCCCAAGGCCAAACGGATTGAATTCAGGACCCCTGATCCCTCCTACAACGGCTACATGGCTTTTTCGGCCATACTGATGGCCATGCTCGACGGCATCGAAAACAAAATCGATCCCGGCGATCCTTTGGATAAAGACATCTACGACCTGCCGCCCGAAGAACTGGCTGAAATACCTTCCGCGCCGGGCTCTCTGGAAGAAGCTCTCGAGAACTTGAAGAAAGATCACGAGTTCTTGCTGAAAGGCGACGTTTTTACCCCGGACGTTATCGAAATGTGGATCAACTACAAGATCAAAAAAGAGATCAACGAAGTTAGGCTGCGCCCGCATCCGCACGAGTTTTTCCTTTACTTCGACATCTAGCAGCTCCCTCTAACCCAAACAGCCCGCTGGTATCCAGCGGGCTGTTGTTTGGTAGCGATGATTATCCCCGGAGCGGTTTAACGGAAAAACTCCCCGACCCCTCAACCGATTAAGAATTTTTATCCGGAAACCTTTTCACTTTTGCTTCGTCCTTCAATACCTCTATATAAATATTGACCTGTTCCTGAACGCTCTCCTGCTTTAGATACTCTTGAAGCTCATCTTTGACCTGCTCATATTCGATTTTTGTTTCGGGCTTTTTGTCGATGACTTTAATGAGGTGATAGCCAAACCGGGTTTCGATGATATTGCTCACCTTGCCTGGAGCTAAACCAAGGGCGGCTTCCTCAAACGGTTTCACCATTTGTCCCCTTCTAAAGTACCCTAAGTCTCCACCTTTGGAGCTACTGGGGCATTCAGAATACTCTTTGGCAAGCGCTTCAAAATCTCCACCGGTTTTCAGCCTTTTTTCGATTTCTTTAAGCTTTTTTCGTGCCGCAACTTTCTTCGACTCATCCTCTCCGGGGCCCACCTTGATTAAAATATGCTTGGCCCATACCTGTTCAGGCTCCCTGAAGGAATTCGGATGGCTCACATAGAAAGCTTTAACTTCCGTTTCGGGAACCGTAATTTTTTGAACAAATTCCTTGTCTACGAATTGCTGCACCGCCATACTCTTTCGCATTTGAATTTTGAGTTCGGTCTCGGAAACTTTCATATTCAGCAATGCGGTTTTAAATTCATCTTCACTGGAAAATCTTTTCTTCAGAATATCAAACTCTTCATTAAATACTTTATCTTCGACCTTGATCCCCTCTTTCTGGCTTTTCTGATAGAGCAGCTCCCGGTTGATAAGCGTTTCAAGCACCGCCTTTTTGACGTCCGGCAACTGGACGTCGCTGACAGGTTTTCCCTGACCGGCAAGCTGTCGGTAAACACGTATCATTTCTCTATCAAAATCCCCCCGGGTGATCACCACGCCATTAACGCTCGCAACCTTCCCTTCTGAAACCGGTTTTTCCGCTGCAAATGCAGGCAGCACCATCCAGACCAGACTTATCGCCGCAAATCGCACCCAAAACCATCTGAACCGTTTTATCCTCATTCAAATTTCTCCCGTTTAAGCCAACCGACTTTTTACTCTATGTATTCCCAAAATCCTCCGGATCGATACTTTCCAAAATCTCAGTCCACTGCTTGCCGCTTTCAGACGTATCCTCGGGCTCGCCTGCCGCATCTATTTGCTTGGACTTTTTGATCACCTTGTCTGCCACAAAAATGGGCGCCCCGACTCGCAGAGAAAGGGCCAGTGCATCGCTGGGCCGTGCATCGATGGCCATTTCGTTGTTCTTATGCGAGATATGGATTAAGGCAAAATAGGTGCTGTCCCTGAGGTCACAAACCTCTATCCGATTTACCTTGACCTCTGTCAGGTCAAAAAAATTTGTCAGCAGATCGTGAGTCATGGGTCTGGAAAATTTAATGCCTTCCAACTCGCTGGCGATAGCTTGTGCTTCCAAAAACCCTATCCATATGGGCAATGTTCTTTCCCCATCGATTTCTTTTAGAACGACGATGGGACTTTTTGTTAATGGGTCCAGAGCTAATGCTGAAATGACCATGGGCCTTAACATGTTCATGCCTCCCCACCTTCTTTATTTGGGATATTTTTTAAAGATCCATTAATAGGAGCGCCGCCCGCCGCCGCGTTTTCCCTTGGACTGGCGGCCTTCGGAACGAGGACGGGACTTACTGACTTTAAGCCCTCTTCTTTTATCTGAATTGAATTACTAATCAAGCTTTTTTTGCTTTTTATATAGACATGTCAAAATTTTCTCTCCCGGGAGTGAATAAAATTCCATAACGAAATGAGCCGGGGATATGGGCATCGGCTACCGGTACTGCCGATATTCGACACCGCATTTTTGGGCCTTGTAGCTGAATTTGCGTACCGTTGTTTTGAGCATTTTGGCCGCCAGGGAAGTATTGCCGCGGGTATTTTTCAGCGCGTCGATGATCATTTCTCTTTCGAGCTTTGCGACGGCATCTTCAAGAGACAGAACCGGCAAGGTATCCGATTCTTTGCCGGTCTGCAGCGTGGGCGGCAGATGATAGCTGTGGATAACACCTTCCTCGCACAACAGCACGGCCCGTTCGATGCAGTTTTCAAGTTCTCTGACATTGCCGGGCCAGTGGTATTCAATTAGCATGTCGATGGCCGGCGTAGAAAAGCGGCGGATATCTTTATGGTTCTCAGCCGCATATTTTTCCAGAAAATGATCGGCCAGCAGCAGAATGTCGGTCTTGCGTTCCCTCAAGGGCGGCAGGTAAATCGGAAAGACATTTAAGCGATAATAGAGATCCCCCCTGAAGGTTTCTGTTTCTACGGCCTGTTCGAGATTTTTGTTGGTAGCGGCGATAACGCGCACATCCGTTTTGATGGTCTCAAGTCCACCCACACGCTCAAATTCTTTTTCCTGCAATACGCGCAGCAGCTTAAACTGAACGTCAAGCCCCACGGATCCGATCTCGTCAAGGAAGATGGTCCCCTTGTTGGCCAATTCAAACTTACCCTTTTTCAGCTTGATGGCGCCGGTGAAGGCCCCTTTTTCATGTCCGAACAGCTCACTTTCAATCAGATTGGATGGAAGTGCCGCACAGTTGACTTTAACAAAAGGGTGCTTTGCCCGGTAACTGTCGTAATGGATGGAGTTGGCCACAAGCTCTTTGCCGGTTCCGCTCTCTCCGCGAATCAGAACCGTGGCGTTACTTTTTGAAACTTGCGAGATCATCTGAAAAACCTCTCGCATCTTGTTACTGTTCCCGACGATATTGGTGATATGATATTTACCCTCGAGTTCGCTTCTGAGCCTGATATTTTCTTCTCTTAAACGCTCTTTTTCCAGATGGATGGTTTCCAGGTTGATGACATGCCTGGCGATCATGGTGGCAATCACCGACAAGAGCTGTGTTCCCGCCTGCAGAGAATAGGATTCATCATAAGGTTTATCGACGCTGAGAGATCCGATCACCTGATTCCCCTTTTTGATCGGCACGCAGATAAACGAAAGTTCTTGGTCCTGTTTGCCTTTGCGGGAAGCGGTGCGGTTCAGAAACAGCGGTTCATCACTTATTTTAGGGACAGCCACCGCCTTACCGGTCTCAATGACCCGGCCGGTAATCCCTTCACCCAGCTTGTATTTTACGCTTTCCACGGCGCCCCTGGGAAGGCCGTGGGCGACTTCAATGCCGATCTCGTCGCGCAGAGGATTCAAAATGGTTACGGTACCTCTTACCATGTTCATGGAGTTGGACAGAATATCCAAAACCTTATATAAAGACTTCTTCAGATCCAGGTGCTCATACAGCGCCTCACTGATTTCATAAAGCAGGGTTACATCTTCAATGCGTTTCATGGCACACATGGTTTCCAATCTCCAATACGGAACCTGCTGCCCGGGATATTTTTAAGATCCTGAATAGCTTTGTTCTTTTTAGTTTCCTTGATATTCTTCAATATGCAGGCTTGATAAGGCATGATCATAATAATACAAATATGTAATAAATAGTATTTTTCTTTGAAAAGCAATAACTATTTGATGATAGATTACTTGGAAGCTCAGGCATTATGAAATGGCATACTTTAAATTATCGAAACCTAAGCGATGAAGGCTTCGCTGTTTATCAGACGGATGCTGTAAAATTACTTTTTACCCTGCGGGGCTGCTGTATGATCGATGTCTTTGATCTGGAAATTTGCCGGCCCATCGGTTATCTTGATTTTGACCTGCACAGGGATGCTATCCTTGCTCACGCTTTTGGCAGTCCGCTTATCGGCCTCCCCTTTACCTCCCAATTGCGCAGGAAGTTTGGCAAACTTATTTTTCCATTCAATGATTTAAGATCAGGCCATGATGTTGGATTCTTTGTAAAAAAACCGTATCGCAACAAGGGCGAAAAGGGAGTTTGGAATCTGGATGAAATTCTGATGGCGATCGCCTTGGAAACTGCCCGGGAGCACGGCCTTGTCGTCTTTACCATTAAGCCGACCGGAGATCGGGCACGTTATTACCGCCGGAAATTCGGTGCCGAAACCTGGCCGACAACCGCAACTGACTTGATTCTGTCGATAAAATTAGACACCATAAGGAAGAACTTCAAACACATTGAGATTGTCGAAACAGCAGGCAAGACACTTTTCTTCAAAGTGCAGGGCGCTCAAACCGTAACCGGTGCTTAACCGGGATATTACATCCTGCTTCAAGCAGGATTCGCTTGCACTGTATCAGGGATAAATCAGATTAAAAAAACTTTTCTGCGATCGCCCTTCGATCGTTTGGTGATTCTACGATCGACGCCATTTCTGCGATCGTTGCCGCATCTGCGGTCTTTGCCGGATCTGCGCTCAGGGAGGTGAACTGCATATGAAAATACCCGTCTTTCAATCCCGGACCTTCTTCCTCCCTTATCTATCAGTAGCGCAATTTTCATTTGGAATATCAGATTGTTTTAATTTAAAAAATTTGATACACAATTATTCCCGAATGGTCAAGAAAAAAGCGGATGCTCGCCGCCGGATTCTTGCTAGCGGCTGTTTTTTGGCTTGCTACCGTCCATAACCACCTAAAATTGACTATGATAAACAGGCTTAATTTTTCACAGACTATCGAAAGTGAGTGCCGAGAAATGGAAAAAATCAAACAATTCTTTACCCAAAATGATAAATTCGCAGAGTATGTGGGAATAGAACTGCTGGAGGCTTCAAAGGGAAAAGCCAAAGCCAAAATGGAAATAAAGAATCACCATTTGAATGGGGTAAAAACCGTTCACGGGGCTGCAATCTTCACCTTGGCAGATTTGGTTTTTGCCGTTGCTTCAAATTCACACGGTACAATTGCCATGGGAATCAACGTCAGCATTTCTTATTTGAAAGCGGTTACAAAAGGGGTTTTATTTGCAGAGGCAAAAGAAGTCTCTATAAACCCGAAGCTTGCAACCTATACTATTCACGTAACCGACAGCGGCAATGATTTGGTGGCCACTTTTCAAGGCATGGTATACAGAAAAAAAGAGGCCATCTGCGTTTAAGCCAAAGCGTTAGCGTTAAAAACCAAACCCAAAGACGGAAAAGGGAATGAATCTTCCTTTCTCCATCTTTTTGGCTTTGGCGATAAGCTTTTTTCGAGCGAGCCTTTTAATGAAACCAATTAAGTCTACTTATCAACAACAGATTGTTGAGCAATCTGAATGCCCTGATCCCTATTCCGATCTTCCTGATTGCGATCAACATGTACAAGGGTAATTTTACCGTTTGATTTTACCAATCTCATTGCCGGTTTTGGCGTTTCAGGATTTTTCAGGCATACAAGCTCATTATTTTTATATACCTTGCCAAACACTGTCGCGGAATCCTTTTGAACCAACTGATAAACCGCCAACACCTTTCTCGTATCCTTTTTTTGTGAAGAATTTCCGGCGAGCACTACATCCCGAGCTTCAGCTGTTGCTTCATGTTCAATACGGGCATACCGCCGGTTATCTTCCCCCATATTCAATTTATATGACGGAATTTTAACGATGTCTTTGTTCTTCGTCCATACCGGAACAGCCTCGGTATGCTTTTGGCCGGATACGGTTGCAAATTCCTTCTCGTCCAATCGGTAGGTCCCATAGACGTCATCCGCCATGGCGGAGGCACCCAGAAAGATCCAGGTAAAAAGAACGGCTAAAAAACAAGTGAGCGATAACGTTTTTTGCTTTCTGATTGAATTAAACATTTGCCCTCCTTTGCAGCCAATCCTCTGGACCTCCTGGTTGCACCCGGAGAAAAGAGAAGATCGGCTAATGCTGAGTGTTGTTAGATTTCGTGATTTGCATACCGAACTCCTTTCGCCTGTTAAGTTCGAATAAAAAACCCGCTCCCAAAAAATAGGGAAGCGGGTTATTTATCCCTAAGCTTAGTAGCCCCGCTGTCATATTCCATTTTAGGGAACTTAGACCGGAGGCTTTGCGCCCCTATCTTTCGATAAGTTTGCCCTTCAGCGAATTAGTTTTCGTTTGAAAGGTTTGGATAAAACCGCGCTTCTGAAAAGAAGCGGGTTATTTATCCCTAAGCTTGGTGGCTCCGCTGTCTTATTCCGCTTTGCGGAACTTAGACCGGAAGCTTTGCGTCCCTGTCTTTCGAAAGGTTTGCCCTTCAGCAAATCAATTTTATGTTCAGTTACCATATCGGCAACCTGACAAAAAAAATTTAGCTTTTTTTTAAAAAAAATACATGATCATATCAATTGGCAATTATTTTAGGCAGTTGAACTGAAAAATTTTTTCATGGTAAAAGAAACCCCCGGAGGTGACCAAGCTCCAGGGGTCGTGAAGGGGGTTAAGGGGTTGTGCCTCCGGAAGAAATCTCGAATGACGCCTGAAAGGAAAAAAACGGCATCCTTCAGGTGATAGCTCCCAAAGGGCTTTGATATATTTATCGGCAGATGGTGCAAAACCTTTAGTAAAAACACACAATAGCCCGGAACCAATCACTGCAATATGAAGAATTTAGAACTCAAGATATCAAAAATAATGATTGAACATTTGTAAAAATCCGACTTTAATGTTAAAGGCATAGATCGAAAATTAAAGTTTTTGGCCCTGGCTGCGATAATAATCGTATGGATTAAAAAATTGACGTTTGCGGCTGAAAATCACATTCAAGCCTAAACGTTATAGAAAATAGACAACATGAATAGAATACTATTTGAGAAACCGAATCTTTCAGAGTTAACGAAACAATTTACTGTAGTGGATATGCATTTCCATTCAAAGCATACCGACGGCAAAAACACGGTAAAAGAAATTTCAAGTCGAGTTGGCAAGTTAGGCATCGGAATCGCCGTTACAGATCATAATGACATTAAAGCGGCCGTTGAGATCGACAAGCATGAAGACTTACTCAGCATTCCCGGAATTGAAATAACATCAAAAGAAGGAACACATCTTCTTGTTTATTTCTATGATATTGAAAGTTTAATGCAATTCTATACGTATGATGTCAAACCCTATAGGGGCAATGAGGTGATGAGCTCAATATCTCTGATTATGGAAGAGATCATCATGCGGGCACGGGCATTCAAGACGCTTATCATTTTCCCCCACCCCTATTGCGCAGCATATACAGGCATTAATAACCCGTATTTTCCGAAAGAACGGTTAGAGCCGTTATATGATGCCGTAGATGGTGTTGAGGTAATTAATGCGGGAAACTTAAAAAAATGGAACCTGCAAAGTGCTGTTTTAGGTTTTAACCTTGATAAAGCCATTACCGGTGGAAGCGATGGTCATACCCTTAAACAGATGGGGCGAGTTGTATGCTATGCGGAGTGCAAAAAAGATCGGAAAGAATTTCTTGACGCTGTTAAGAAGAAACAGAACAAGGTAATTGGAAAAGAAATTAACATGTTAAGAAAAGTTGCAACAAACGGATTCAAACTCAAAACAAGTCTTAAAAATTGTCCGGATCTTGTTGAAAAGAACCTCAAGTACGGTTACACCGTTATCAATTCAAAATCAAAATCATTAAGGGACACTGTCAAGCGCAGAATAAATAAAACAATCGCAAGTCTAGATACGACCGATCCACTCTCCTGAAAACCCGTCCCTTTGTGACGGGGTCTAAGCAAGCTATATAAAAAAGGGGGGCTTCACTTGAATCGCCCGGAACAAAGGTTTTGAAGAAAGGTTAAGATTCCAACAAAGCCCTTGCCTTGATAAATGGCTTCTTGAAATGCCGTTATTAACACCGAGACACATCTCTTTTTTTTAAGAATCATGTTCGTTTGTTTTTGAAGGTGCTTGGTTTTCCAACATTTGATGACTCCAGTTGTGAGTAAAGCGAACCATGTTCATATGTTCAGGAGATTTTTTTGACATGTTTTCAAGCGCTTCGTTAATTTCAACCGTGCTCATAAATCCCATCTCCAATTAATAATCAATGTTTTAGAGGTAAAACCCAGGAAAAAAACAGGAAGGCATTCTTTATGGCCCGAATGGCCTGACAGATTTACGGAAGGTTATGGGAATGTTATTCATTCTCTTCATTATTTCCTTTTGTAGTCGTTCTATTTTTTTCCTTTGATTTCGGCAATTCCCGCAGACAGGTCTTATCGTCACGCACCAGCGCACATACTTTGGGGTTATCAATTTCTTTGCAGGAAAGATGATTATATAGTGGGCATTCAGGATGTTGTTTTGACATTGCTATCTCCTAGAAAAGCCGGAACAGGCATGAATTGGATTATAAAAAATCCGCTTGCAATTCAGTAGCATAGATACACAATTTTTCATCCAAGGTCAAGGGAAATAAGCAATAAAAAAAGAACATCCATTTCGCCATACTAACGAGGCTCCACGATTATAGTTATTTGTTATCCGCCCATTTTTTTTGTGTCAACAATTTGACAAAATCCTTTTATATTAATCCTGCAACGGTCCGCTTCAAGGACCCTGGGCATGAGCCGATTATATGATTTATCATATTGATATCGTTGTCTTTAATGGCTCTTTGGCAATGTTTGCGGAAACCTGTGTTTTTTGGCGCATATATTGCGGGTGGTCAAAAAAGATCAGCGTGCAGCCTTGTATTTATCAGCCTTAGGTTTATTAAAACCTTTCGCGACGAGGCCCGCACCACAAGGAGAAACCGATCTGCTCGATTATGATGCTCAATGATGGATCGAAAATAAAACACCTGGAAGCTCAAATCTTCGGAGAAGCATACAATCCCAAGATTTCCCCCGAAAATATCGGGCGGGATAATATCAAAATTGCAAGGAATCTTCTGGCGAAAAAAAATACGAATCGTTTCGGAAGATGTGGGGGTGAAAAGGGCAGAAAAATTGTCTTTAATATCCGCAGCGGTGAAGTTGCCGTACTCAAAGTCGGCACACTGCGCCAAGGCGATTGGTATCCCTATCAGTCCGATCGATAATTTGGTTTGTTTAGCCCATTTTCTCCATATCTTAATTTTAGGAGGGATCAATCCGGGGCCGGCAAGACCAAGATCGGCGAACTTTTATGCAAAGAGGGCTATATCACCAGCACCCATCTCCAAGATGCCCTGAACCATCAAAAAAAGAACAACGGCCGGCTGGGTAGCATTCTGATAAAACTTGGATATATCGATCGAAGATGTGCTGGCGGAGATGCAATTTGCCTCGTAAAAAAGCCGATGTTCTTTACCCGCAGAAACCCGATTAAAATTTTGACACATTGGCGGCAAAAGCCGGATCTCGCAGGAGCCTTCTGGCAAACGTCAAGTATTTCGTTACGATGGCCCTGACGGCAAGCTGCAATGCATACGGTCGTACCGGTTTTTCCAGCAAATAGTTAACATCTGAAGAAATACACATGTTGACGATATCGTTGCTGGCGCTCCCGGTAATGATGATCGTGTCTTCATAAACTGCGGGAAACTTCTCCTGGATGGAATCGAGAAAACAAAACCCGCTTTTTCCGCCCAGAAATACATCGATTACAAAAATCCCGACGCCAACTTCACAGCTAAGACAATATGATATGGCCTCGTCAACATCGGTAAAGCCAATGACATCGCCCCATGTGTAAAACTTCTTGATAATCTCTGTGAGCACTTCGCACACACTTGGATCATCATCCACGATGATAACATTCAGTTCATCGGACATGTTTCACCCCCTGGTATCTTAAAATTGTTTAGACTTAAGAGGCGTTATCCAAATATGAAATTCATCAATATTTATAGCATATTATATTTAGAAATCAATTCATTTCACAGGACCGCTCGCAATCGGCGTTGCACCGTTATATGTTTCCTTTTAAATAGTTTTGCCTTTTTGACTTTTCAAATCTTTCAATGGCGTACCGCAACATGGTGCGTGGCATTCTGTGGTAATGTTCTTTCAGGAATGTCTCTGCGGTGAGCATGTCGCGCTTGGCGACCTCTCGGAGCATCCAGCCGACTGCTTTATGAATCAAGTCTTCCTTATCCGCCAGCAGGATTTTAGAAATTATCAGAGTTTCGGAAAGCTCGCCATGTTTGATAAAATGGAACGTTGCCAGTATCGCAATGCGACGCTCCCACAAGTTATTGGATTTTGCCAACCGGTAAAGCGGCGTTTTGCTTTTATCCATTAAAAAGGCACCGACGATATGCCCGGCCGATCCATCCACAAGATCCCAGTTGTTCACATGTTGAATATTTTCCAAATACAGTTCATAGATTCTCCTTTTTTCATTTTCATGCTCCTTTTTGTACTTGTGAATCAAAATAAACAGCGCCAGCAGTCTCTGTTCATGAACCGGCGATCTTAGCAACGCGGCGGCCGCTTCCCCGGGGATGTCCTGGCATTCTTTGGCCACTTTTCTTATTTCAGGAACCTTAATTCCCCAAAACACATCACCTTCAGCATATTCACCCGGACCGGTTTTAAAAAACCTTTGCAGGGTCTTCGCGTTTTCAGGATTTCCAAGCTTGTGCAACTTTTTTTGAATCGTCTTAATATTCATCATTAAAACTTCATTAATACCTTTGACGGCGATACTACTGTTTATAACCGATCATTCTGAGAAAATCCTTCCTTTTTTGAATGTCGGCATCGGTTTCTATCCCCTTGGAGGCAAAGCCGTCGATAACACCTAATATTCCGCGACCCTGTTGGGTTTGGGCAATGACGACCTCCACCGGATTTGCCGTTGCGCAGAAAATGCCGCACACCTCCGGAACATTCTGGATGGTATTTAGAATATTGATGGGAAACATATCTTTCATAAACATGATGAAACAGTGACCGGCTGAAAGGTTGTAGGCGTTCGTCTTGGCCAGCTCGACCAGCTTGTCATCGGTACCGGTATATCGCACCAGGCATACGTCGGAAGCTTCACAAAAGGCCAGGCCGAACTTCGCCATGGGTACCGTTGTAACCACGGCCTCATGGATATCTTCGACGCTTTTGATAAAATGGGTTTGGCCCAAAATCATGTTCAAATGATCCGGATTTTCAATTTTGACTGTTTTAAGTTCCATTGCAACCTCCATTTAAAAATTCAGGGTTATCGTCTTTTTCAAAAATATGTTCCTATTTAAACGCTATTTCCTAATTCGGTCGTTATGCAGGGCTTCGGTCAGGTTACCCGGTTGGCCATTTACCCGGTTTTTCTGCGTTTTTACCGGCAAACCGGCGGACCGGACAACCTTAATGTAGAGAATATCGAATTTCACTTTTTCCAGCAAGAGCTATGTCAGATTCTTATGCGTTTAGCGTGTGTGTAAACAATTGAAAGGGCCGAAGGCGATAAAGTTTATTATGTAAATATTTGGTAACGTTCAAAAGTTATGGCATTTCTTTTTATCTAAAACTTAACTGCCTGA
>JACKQG010005481.1_pt1 | contig 13926 bp, 10 predicted proteins | sample 8237621 | NCBI WGS metagenome assembly JACKQG01 (sample SAMN15677084, study PRJNA649215) | marine metagenome | biome: marine; feature: Black Sea; material: saline water; isolation source: suspended particulate matter (SPM) from the Black Sea western gyre | collected 2013-06-09/2013-06-10 | depth...
CTCACCGGCACCTCCGGAGGTCAGTCCCTCTGCGAGTACCTTTCCGCTCACACTGTCACGCAATACTATTGCTGCCACTCCCATGGAAGAACCAATAAATTTTGCATCTTTTGATCTGGCCTTGACAACAACCTTTGTAGGCACTGCCTCTGCCATGCCGAACATCAGCACCACAGCAAAAATCGATACGACAAACAGATTTTTTTTCATTATTACCTCCTCATACAATTTTGGTCAACTATAATTATATCAATAACAGGTATTTTTAGAAGAAGCCTCATAACAAAAAAACCTGCTCCATGCAGCACATTTCAGGCCATTTACATACTCTTTTGTTTAAGCTTCAGCCTTACGGCCAGGGCAGGATCCTGTTTATTTAATATCTCATACTGCTGCAGTCCCTCTTTTTCCTTGCCTATCCTGTAATACAGCACACCCAGATTATACCGGGCATCTGTTGCCCCCGGATTTATTTCCAGAACGCTTAGATAGGCAGATGCCGCCTTATCCGGCTTTTCCAACTTCTCATAAGTAACCCCCAGGTTAAAAAAAGCATCCGCATCATGAGGCGAAAGCCGAACCACCTCGCTATAGGCGGCCGCTGCTTCTTTATATTTAGAGGACCTGCTATAGGCCACGCCAATATTATAATAGGCATCGATATCAGCGGCATTCAGCTTTACTACCTTTTTATATGTCTCTATCTCCATTTCAAGATTTTCTAACGCACCATAGGTCATTGCAAGATTCTTATAGGCTGCGGCAAAGGCGGGATTTATCGCAATAGCCTTTTTCAGGGCCTCTTCTGCCGGCTTCAGCTGACGAAGTTCATAATATGCAGCCCCAAGATCATTGTAAGCATATGCAAAACCCGGCCGCAGACTCACTGCCTTTTTCAGCAGCACTACCGCTTCCTCAAATTCACCATGACTACTTTTATAAGTCCCTTTTGAGTAATACCACTCGGCTGATTGCTCTTCTTCAGCGACCGGGGGACCGGGAGCCGCGACAATCGAAACTGATGAAACCAGAATAGCCACTAAAAAAGTTACGATTACAACACTATAACGGCTAAAAACAAACATAAACACTCCTTCATACGCTATCCGTAAGATTTTATTCATTCGAGTATATCAGATCCATCTCATATAGACAAAACACATTTCCATTATCTGCAGATAAAAACAATATATATAAATATGATATAAATCATTTATTGACTTACCAAACACTTGTACACTATGATTATCTTAAATTCATAATTATCGGAGGATTATTATTTTGAAAACGCTATCCAAAACAAATAAAACCATCACGAGTACTGTCAGCGGGGCTTTTGTGACTTTAATATTAAGCATTTTTCTGCTTTCATCATGTGCACCTAAAAATAAAATGGAGAAGGGTGGAATGTACGGAGCTGGAGGCGGAGCAATAGCCGGTGCAATAATCGGGCAGCTTATCGGAAAGAACACCGAATCTACTCTCATAGGCGCTGCTGTGGGTGCAGCGGCAGGCGGGGCAACGGGTGCTGGAATCGGAAATATGATGGATAAACAGGAAGCTGAAATGAGGCAGGCACTGGCTGCATCAGAGGCCGCCGCAGTCAGACGTGAGGGAAATCTTCTGGCCATAACCCTGCGAGGAGATGTCACCTTTGACACCAACTCTGCATCCGTCAGACCTGGAATGTATTCTGAGATCAGCCGCATCAGTGATGTAATGAGCAACTATCCGGACACTCTCATCAGAGTAGAAGGTCATACGGACAGCAAAGGATCTGAGGAATATAATCTTGATCTCGGGGCAAGGAGAGCAGGTGCAGTCAAAGACCTTATCGCCAACAAGGGCATAAACCAGAATAGAATTGAGACCGTGACTTACGGAGAAACCATGCCCATTGCCACTAATGATACTGAAGCAGGCCGCCAGTTAAACCGCAGGGTAGAAATAAAGATCGCTCCCAGAAATTATTAAAAGCTTAATCAGGAATTTTCCTATTTCAAACGGGCCTGCTTGCGGGCCCGTTTGTGTTCATACATCATTTTGTCAGCATTACTTATCAATTCGTCGAGTGTTTCCTTTGATCCCACTTCATACTTAATAATTCCAACACTAGATATGATGTTATATGGACGATTATTTTCTGTATTAAACTTCTCCAGATTGGCTATAAGCCTCTCACTTACAAGCGTTGCCGAATCCCCGTCAGCACCTACCGGAAGAACAACAAATTCATCACCTACAAGACGGGCTATAACATCTGATTCCCTGTACGTATCCCGCAGGACAGATGCAAAATCCTTAAGGGCATTATCCCCGGCCTGATGCCCCAATGTATCATTAATCCATTTAAAATCATCCAGATCCGTATAAAGCATGAACAGTCCATCCCTCTCTCGTGACTTCATACTGAGCGTATGCTCCCCGAGCATAAAAAAACCACGCCTGTTATACAGACCTGTCAGGTCATCCTTAACGGTCAATTCTTTGAGCTCAGCCTCGACACGTTTGCGCTCAATCATCTCCTCCTCCAGAGCCTTCCGGGTCTTAAAAAGCATAAGATAACTGCTCGCCTGACTCCTGTTATACTGAATAAACACCACATCTGCAAATACAAAAAGGATCACAATTACAATGATCAGCATTATCTGATTATCCCGGAAGTTATGCAGATCATTCTTCATAATCTGCTGCAGCCGGGTCTCCACCTGATCGGCCTGAAAGACAAGATCAGTAAATATATGATTGTACCGTGCGCTGTCAGCTTTACCTGCCCCCTCGGTAAATTGCTCCATTATAATCTGCCGGAACTGCAGCAGTTTTTCCTGCACCTGCGTAATATCGCGCCTCATGGCTTCATCGTCCAGAGGTATAAAGGTGCCCTCCAAATTCGCCCCTCCATTAAGCATTGCCTCTGCATACCACTCCGCCTGCATCATATGCTTAATAACCTCCTTCATATGCTCATCCTGCCCATCTCGCATAACCTGGTCAAACTTCAGATAGGCATTAGTGGCCTCAAGTTTGACCTCCATTGCAGCATCAATAAGAGGGGCATGCCTGACATTCATACGACTGCCGGTATAAAATCCATAGCACACGATCGCGGTAATTATAATACCTACTACCGCGATCAGCGAACTCATACGCCATGGAGAAAATACCCTTCCCAACACCCTCGTACTATCAATTCCCATCAAGAAACCTCAGATCTTATATATAATAGAATTACTGCCGCATACATACTTTATATATATCGAGTCCTGACTCATATTTCTTTAGAAAGACATCGTCAGATTAAAGTATGATATTGGGCAGATAATAGTTTAAAGAAACTGCAAGAAAATATGGCTGATATTATTGGATGGATAGGCTCAATCGCATTTGCAGTCTGCGGCATTCCGCAGGCCTGGCAATGTTACACAAAAAAGACAGCACAGGGGATAAGCCCTCTTTTTATTGCGCTCTGGCTATTGGGGGAAGTGTGCTATATTATCAGCGTTTTCATGAAGTTTGGCTGGGTTCACTGGATGATGTTTAACTATTTTTCCAACTTTCTGGCTATCGCAGTAATAGTATATTATTTAAGAAAAGACCTTAAATCATCCCAGTAATACCCTACCTCCCAGAAAAGTCTGTGCCCGCCGCCCCTGTCATATTTTATAGCAGTACTCTTCTTTTCATACGTATCTAAGGCACTTGAAAGGAGCTGAAAATCATCAAGAACCCACTGCCCGTCACTAGCCTCTACCATCAGCAGGACCGGCACATTAATCTTATATACCTCACGGACTGCCCTCTCAAAGTACCCTCTGCCCGGAGCAGGAGCAAGGATAATCAGCGCACTCAGATCATCTCTGCGCACACCAGTCATCAGTGTAAGCATACCTCCCCGCGAAAAGCCCATAAGTGCCAGTCTGGAAGCATCAACATCTGGAAGCAGCTTTACAAAATCAATGGCCCGATTGATCTCCTCCATATATGGCCCTGGATCATTACCCCCACTCTGCCTTATGGGGACAAATGTCATAAAGCCATCCGCAGCAAGAGCCTCACAGATTTCCATTAACTTGTATCCGCCAGCTTCTGATGCTTCATAGCCCTGAACATCTACTGCCTTGCCATGATTATAAACAACTGCCGGATACGGGCCCTGCCCCGAAGGTCTGCACAAAAGTCCACGACTTTCGGAATCTGTTCCATACTTTATCATCAGTGAATCAGATGCGCATCCAATAAGAGTAAAGACAGATAATGCAGAACCCAGGATAAGCTTTAAAAATAAATTTTTCATAGTCCTCTAGTGTAACATCCTGACAACAATTTTTAGGACTGCTGCAGCCATTCAATGCATAAACTAATGCTCCGTAACCATCAGCACCTTCCATCCACCCGCTCTATACCTGAAGGTCATTGCTATGCCCTGAAAGAACATCGAGATAACCATCGCCGCCCAAACTCCTGCCGCACCATATCCTGCTGTAACCGCCAGCAGATATGCCAGCGGCAGACGTATCGCCCATAGCGCGATTACGATAACAAACATCGTCCCCTTTGTATCTCCTGCTCCCTGCAGGCAACCACCGAGAATCAAGCTTAAGGCCATAAACGGCTCCGAGAGCATCATGACCCTCAGATAAAATGTCGTCTCTGTAAGTACTCCTGAATCCTTTGCAATTACAGAGGCAACCGGCCCGGCCCATATAAATACCGGCAGGGCAAGCAGACTGACAAAGGTAACACCCGTAACAGCTAACTTCCACCCGATCCTCTCAGCCCGTCCCGCCTCACCCGCTCCAAGAGTCTGGCCACACAGCACAGAGGCAGCCATATTCAGGGCAAACATCGGCAGATATATAAATGCCTCAATCCTCAAGCCGCTCGTCAGTGCTGCCATCGCAATCACACTGCCTTCATCCAGACGCCCAAGGATGTTGTACAAGACTATTGATCCGGAATTCCATGCAAGCTGCAGCAGCGCTGCCGGCCAGCTTATACGCAATATGCCCCGGATATGCCTGCCTGATAAATGCCATGCTCCTGAAAAGATATCCGACCACCTGCTTTTTTTAAATAATGCAAAACATATAATCATCCCTGCAAACATGGAGATCGCTGTTGCAAAGGCAATCCCCCTGTAGCCCATCCCTCCCCAGCCTGCCGCACCGAAGACCAGCAAAAAATCCAGGACAATATTTATAAGGCTGACAAAGAACATCGCAATCAGCGTCAAGCGGACCTCACCGCCGGAACGAAAGATCGCATTTGAAATAACAACTATATAATTAGGTACCAGAGCTACGGCAAAGATAACGAAAAATTCTCCTGCCCTCGCACTTATCGAATCACTGAAGCCCGCCAGAGATATAAGCCTTTCATGAAATATAATACCGGCAATAGTGATTGAAATAGCACAGGCTATTGCAAATACGAGAGACTGAACTGCAATCGATACAGCCTTCTCAGAATTATGCGCTCCTACCGCCCGCGAGAGCATGGCAACAGTTCCGGTACTTATGGCATTTGCCGCGATAATAACAAAAAAATACAACTCAGTTACAAACCCGACAACCGCCTGGATTTCAGGACCCAAAAAACCAGCTACGTATATATCCGTCAGTCCAACAAAAAAATTGAGGAACATCACCAAAAGCATTGACCATGACATGTGCCATATATTGTGCCATGTGCTGCCGCTGGTAAGATCGTTGGAGGGGGTAGTTTCAGTCATTACATTCTTGAGAAACAGGTGTTAGGTGTCAGGTGTTAGTTAAAGGCTTAAGGCGATTTTTTTGTACCAGCATAAGGGGCATCGGAACCTGTATTAAACCAGGCAACCAGGTTCATCAATTCCTGAGAAACGATGTTAAGTTCTTTAGTTGAAGATACTATGTCTGAAATGGCATCGCGTGATTCCTGAAATGAACCGGCTATTCCGCTAACGGATGTGGATACCTGCTCGACCGCAGATGCCTGCTCTTCAGCAGAGGAAGATATAGATAGAACCAATGACTTGCAGCGCTCGGAGGCAGCAACAATTTTATCCAGCGATTCCTTGGCCTTTTCTCCGAGCATTACCCCTTCTTCCGATTCTTCCTTGTTTTGCAGCATACTGTTGACGGATTCTTCTGTATCATGCTGAATTTTGGTGATCATCTCTGTGATCTCACTAGTGGCATGGCCTGTTTTCTCCGCGAGCTTTCTGACCTCATCAGCAACCACCGCAAAACCACGGCCCTGTTCGCCTGCACGTGCCGCCTCTATTGCCGCATTCAGGGCAAGCAGGTTTGTCTGATTTGCAATATCATTAATAACGCTGATGATCGCTCCTATCTTCTTGCTCCCCTCTCCCAGTTCCTCCACGGTCTTTGTTGATTTTTCAACATTGCCGGCAATATTCAAGATGCTTGAAACAGTACGATCCACAACCAGCTTTCCCTCACCGGCAACCATTACCGATTCTCCTGCGGCCTCAGCAACATCATTAGCATTAGTCACAACATTTAGTATGGTATCAGAAACCTGAGAGGTTGCCTGAGATGACTCATTAATATATCCCGCCTGATTGTCTATTGCTGCCTGAATCTTATCCGTTGTCCCCCAGACGTTCTTTGAACTCTCCGCAACTTTTGTAGACAGTATAGAGATCTGCTTTACAATTTTTTTCAGACTGTCTGCCATATCCTTGATCGCAAGCTGCAGATTGCCGCATTCATCTGTGCTGATATTCTTCCCCAGCCAGACGTCCAGGTTGCCCTTTGCTATTTTATTGGCCATCCATACGCTGTCAATGACAGGCTTAGAGATAGAGTTCACAAGCAACACAACACCGACCAGGGCTCCTGCTATAAACACAAGACTTATCACCAATATTTGTGACTCAAGATTATTAACAGCAGAATCTACGCCCTGCATACGGCCAATCAGCTCAAGCATCACATCACTGCCGTCCATTTTTTTCAGCTCTATTACTGCATCCCCAATAGTCTCAGATACATACTGACTTATTTTGACGGCCTGCACAGTAAAAAGGATAATTAAAAGAACGGGCATAATATAACAGGCCAAAATCTTGTTTTTAACCGTGAGATTTTTCCAAATCATCATATAGTAAGCTCCATTATGCAGTTATTCATTATGAGTCAATGTTTGAATTATGAGTCAAGACAGGTCTTTTTTGCAATCTCATCGCCGAGTATTTCAGAAATATAAAACAGCAGGCATGGACATTCGCCGCTTTACAGTTTATGCTGAACATAATATTATGTATAAAAAGGAGGGTTCATGAATACCAGCTCAATTTTTAAACTATTCATCAGTATATTTATATCTTTCCTCATATTTACTACAGGCGCGAATGCCTGGGAACTACAATGGTACGGACAGTCCGCTGTTAAAATAACAACACCGGGTGAAAAGATAATCCTTATAGATCCTTTCATCACCGGGAATCCAAAGACACCCGAGGCACTGAAAGACCTTAAAAAATTAGGAAAGATAGATCTCATTCTCCTGACTCATGCTCACGGGGATCACATCGGAGATATGGCCTCAATAGCCGAACTTTCCGGTGCTAAAGTTGCACTCAATGCCGATATGGGTCATACCCTCGGAACCCTCGGAGTACTTCCGTATGACCAGATGATCAGATTCAACAAAGGCGGACCAATACAGCCACTGCCGGGCATTACCATAACTATGGTGCATGCGGAGCACAGCTCAGATTATTTATACACAGATGCCGCAGGCAAAAAAACAGTATATCCCGGTGGAGAACCCTCCGGATTTATCATAGAGCTTGAAAATGGATACAAAATATATAATGCTGGAGATACCGGCGTATTTGCGGACATGCAGTTTATCAGCGATTATTACAGTCCGGATCTTGCCCTGCTTCCCATAGGCGGACATTTCACCATGGACCCGGTGCATGCTGCACATGCCGTTAAAACCTATCTTAAAACTGCAAATATCATACCGGTACATTACGGTACTTTCAGTCTTTTGAAAGGAACACCTGAAGAATTTAAAAATGCCCTGAGCAGCTTTCCCGTAAATGTAATTATTATGAAGCCGGGAGAAATAAAAATTTTCAATTAATTAAAAGGCACATACAAAACTGGAAACATTATTGATCTTTATTTATCATAAATATAAATTTCCAATTTAAAGACTATGCCACAATTGTCATCCTGAATTCAGTTCAGTATGACAGACCTGTACAATCTGGGCATTTTAACATTACGATACAGCCTGCAAGCCGAAATATTATGCGCTGATGCATATATAAACAGGGAACTATATGAATGACGCAAAAAAAACAAAGCAGCAGTTGATAGAAGAGTTAGAGCAATACAGACAGAAGATTGAAGACCTGAGCAAGCAACAGACCCTTGAAGCATCCCTCCTGGCAGCAGAAAAAAAATACCGTTTAAATCTGGAGCAGATAGTCAGAGAGCGAACCGCTGAACTTACAAAAAAAACCTCTCAATTGCGGAAGGAAATCATTGAGCGTAAAAAAGCTGAGGCAGTTATTGCGTACGAGAGAGATGAGTGGCAGCAGACCTTTGATACTATCCCGGATTCCGTCATGATTATTGATAAGGATAACAAAGTTTTAAAAGCAAATGCGGCCGTAAGAAATAAACTGGGCCTTACAGGTAAACAGATAGCCGGACAACCCTGCTACAAAATTTTCCACGGAACCGATACTCAGCCTGAGTACTGTCCTCACTCCAAAACCTTAAAAGACCACAGCACTCATGTCGTAGATGTATATGAGCCTAAGCTGAACGGTCATTATATCGTAAGCACCAGTCCGCTATTTGACATGGGGGGTAATTTTACCGGGGTCATTGAAATATCACACGATATCACAAAACGCAAAAAGTATGAAACCGCACTAAAAAATAATGAAAAAAGATTGGAAGAGGCTCAAGAACTTGCGGGCCTTGGAAGCTGGGAATGGGACATCGCAAACAACTCTCTTGCATGGTCAGATGAAACATATACAATATTTGGTCTTAAAAGAGAAACCTTCAATGTAACTTATGAAGCCTATATCGAACATATCCATCCGGAAGACAGCGAGGCGGTAAAAGAAGCTATCCAGAAAGCCCTGTACGAAAAACAGCCTTTTAATATCGATCATAAAATCATACATATAAACGGTACGATTAAAACTGTCCATGAGCAGGGAGAAGTGTTTTATTCTGAGGAAGGCAAACCTCTGAGAATGATCGGAACTGTCCTGGATATCACCGAACGTAAGGAGATCGAAAATGAACTAAGACAGTTCAACCGTAAACAGCTTGCTATCGGACAACTGGGCGCCATGGCCCTGTCGGATGCGCCTCTTGACCTGTTATTTAACCAGGCTATAGAGCTGAGTTCTCATATTTTGGAGGCGGAACTTTGCAAGATCCTGAAACTCTCATCTGATGCAAAATCACTTCTGTTCATATCAGGTATCGGATGGAACAAGGGTCTTGTGGGAAAGGCTACGATAGATGCCGGCCGCAATTCGCAGGCAGGCTATACACTCCTGAGTAAAAGACCTGTCATAGTAGATAATCTGCTTCTGGAAAAACGCTTTTCAGGACCTCAACTGCTTCATGATCATAATGTCATAAGCGGACTGAGCGTCGTAATCCGGACAAAAGATCTGCCTTATGGTGTCATGGGTATCCATACCTCAAAACTCCGCAAATTCACTGAATCAGATGGACATTTCCTAAATTCAGTAGCTAATATTCTTGGGCAGGCAATTGAGCGCGATAGCGCGGAAAAGGCCCTTAGGGAAAATGAAGAAAAATTTAAGGCTCTTTCAGATAACTCCATAAACGCTATTTCAGTTATGGACGGAAAGGGCATGATCACATACTGGAATGAGGCGGCAAAGACAGCGCTCGGCTACTCTGCTGAGGATACTATAGGCCAGAATCTGCATGATATACTTGTCTCAGAGCAGGCTAAAAATTCATATATCAAAAACCTGCCTGAATTTGCCGAAAGCGGAACCTGCACCATGGTGGGTAAGATTCTTGAAACTTATGCCACTCATAAAAACGGCACACGTATTCCGGTAGAAGTATCGGTCTCGGTCTACAGACTAAATGATGATTGGTACTCCATAGGCACCTTCAGAGATATCAGTCAGAGAAAGGATTCAGAAATAAAAATGGCAAACTATCTTAAGCAGCTCGAGAAATCAAACGATGAGCTGAATGATTTTGCCTATATAATCGCTCATGACCTTAAGGAACCCCTTAGGGCCATAAATTCCCTCACCAATTGGATTGTCACCGACCTTGAAGATCATATCAGTGCCGAAGGAAAAGAAAATATAAACCTTCTTACGTCCAGGGTCAAACGTATGAATGACCTGGTTGAGGGAATACTGCAATACTCACGGGCAGGCAAGATTACAGGGACTATAACCGAAACAGATATCAAGACTTTAGTTGCTGAGGTAACCGACCTGCTATCCCCACCGAAAAATATGCAGATCAGTATAACAGGAAACCTGCCGGTTATACAGTGCGAACATTCCAGCATAATGCAGATCTTTCAAAACCTGATCGGCAATGCCCTTAAGTATATGGATAAAACAACGGGGCTTATACAAGTAAGCGCAAAGGATGAAGACACCCACTGGGAATTCTGTATTTCAGATAACGGACCCGGCATAAAAGAAGAAGACCAGACACGCGTTTTTCAGATGTTCCGGGTTCTGCAGCCCAGGGATAAAGTTGAGGCAACCGGAGTCGGACTCGCTATAGTTAAAAAAATAGTAAAAATGTATGACGGCAATGTCTGGGTAGAGTCTGAACCCGGCAATGGAAGCAGTTTTTATTTCACTATAAGTAAAAATCCATAGAGGAGAATAGATGCCGGACGAAACAGACTCAGATAAAATTCAGATTTTAATGATCGAGGACGATCGTATTGACCAGATGGCCTTCGAACGCCTTATTCGGGAACAACAACTGCCTTATAATTACTCCTTTGCCGGTTCCGCAAGTGAGGCAGGGGCGATTTTAACTGCACAGACCTTTGATATCGTGATATCGGATTTTTCTCTCGGTGACGGCAATGCATTTGATGTAATTGATTTTCAGAAACATGCCCCTGTAATCATGATCACTGGTGTAGGAAGCGAAGAAATAGCGGTTCAGGCCCTGAAAAGCGGGGCCTATGATTATCTAATTAAGGACCTTGAACGCAATTATCTGAAACTTCTTCCTCTGACTGTTGATAATGTCCTGAAAAGAAAAAGTGCGGAAGACAGCCGTGAACAGCTTATTCATGATCTGCAGAAAGCTCTGAAAAACGTCAAACAACTTAGCGGGATGCTGCCGATATGTTCAGGTTGCAAAAAAATCCGTGATGACCAAGGCTACTGGAAGCAGCTGGAAGACTATATATCCTCACACTCTGAGGCTGAGTTCACACATGGGCTTTGCGGCGACTGCATGGAGAGAATATACGGGGCTTATTTAAAAAAAGATCCGGACTAGGCTGCCGGAATTTATTCAGCTGAGAGGGCTTCCAGCACGACAACGCTCCTCGGACTCACAGTATAGCGACTGCCGGTAACCCGCTTTCTTCCGGAAGAAAGCTGTATATCATCGGGAGATCTCAGACTGGTATCTACCTTTAAATGCCAGAAATCGGCAGAGTGCCGCGGCAATGAAACCTCCTGCTGACTGGCAGACATATTCAATATAATATGCAGATCTTCTTCATTATCCGCTAAAGCCCCGAGAGTGTAACACAGGATCTGTATATCAGGATCATCCCAGGACGGTTTATGCAGTCTTACACCGTGCAGGACACATCAGGCAATCTCTTACCGTGGGACTTGCGGCCGGTCATAAAAGACCTGCGCATAAGGCTGGGATGGCTCCTGCGCAAAGCAATCATCTCTTTTACAAAGCGAATCATCTCACTGTTTGAGTCTCTGAGTTTCCAGTCAAACCAGCTGATCTCGTTATCCTGACAATAGGCATTGTGATTACCCTGCTGAGTCCTGAGCATCTCATCTCCTCCGAGCAGCATGGGCACTCCCTGACTCAGAAGGAGAATAGCAATATAATTTTTCACCTGCTGCCTGCACATTGCGGGATCATCATTTTCAGACAGACAGGCAAGGTCATACAGTGTATAGCCATCATGACATGTTATAAAGTTAATGCTGTTTATTGGCAGCTTCCCATCCTTTTCATAAAGGTCACTACTGCCGCTGATCCTGGTCGCGACCTCACCGACTATCCCCTTACGTCCGGCTACAAACTCGCGGATAAGATCCCTATATCTTCCATTCCACTCCGCCCAGCGGTAGCCCGGGAAACCACCGACCTGATAAAGTCCTCCCACATCCCAGGCCTCGGCAATAATCTTAGTATCAGCAAGAATCTCGGAATACTCAATATGCCACAGCACAGGTGCATGGGGCAGCGGCGTGCCGTCTTCACCGCGTCCTAGTGCACTGGCAAGATCAAAGCGGAATCCATCTACATGCATTTCTGTTACCCAGTACTCAAGGCATTTAACTATATAATTAGATACCACCGGGTGATTGGCATTAACGGTATTGCCGCAGCCTGTATAGTCCCGGTACTTTCTTTTATCCTTTTCATTAAGATGATAATATATCTCATTGCCGAGCCCCCTGAAATTAATATTCGGGCCGCCCTGCCCTCCTTCAGCGGTATGATTAAAAACCACATCAAGGATGATCCCGATGCCTGCCCTGTGCAGGGCCTTGACCATCTCCTGAAACTCCCGCTGGTGCGTCCCCTTTTCAGGAGTAACGCAGAACCCGGGGTGCGGACTGAAAAAACTGTGAGTCATATAGCCCCAGTAATTGGTATTACCTTTGTCAGCCTCATCAGGCGGGACTTCCTGTTCATCAAAGGCCATTACCGGCAGCAGTTCAATATCGGTAATACCCAGTTCCTTAAGATAGGGAATCATTTCTATAACACCTGCAAAGGTCCCGGGATTTGAGACACCGGACGATGCATCACGAGTAAAACCCCGCACATGCATCTCATAAATAATCGAACTCTCCAGCGGATGATTCAAGGGCGTATCACCCTCCCAGTCAAACTCATCCTTCACTACTATACCGCGCATGGAACGGTGAACAGCATGCCGTCCCGTACAGGCGGCACGCCTGTCCCAAAGCGTCTGACTGACCGCACGCGCCCAGGGATCCAGCAATTCAATATTACGGTTAAAACGAAATCCGGTAATACGTGTATTTTTCTTCCCGTCTACCCGCCACGTATAATGCACCCCTGCAGAAAGGCCCTCAACAAATATATGCCAGGAAAAAAAAGTCCGATGAATCTCAGGATCAAGAGTTATAATCTGAAAAGGTTCTTCACTGTCAGCCTCCCGGTAAAGCAGCAGTTCAACCCCGGTTGCATGACGGCTGAAAATAGAGAAATTAACCCCGTCGTCATACACTGCAGAACCTGAGGGATGACGCTTTCCGGGACTGGTACGGTAGTTAGTTCTATTTTTATTCATCACCAACTTTAGCAGTTAAACTAATGGTTCTGCAATCTACTGCACTAATTCTGAAGTTCAAAAAATACATCGGGATAATCCAGATTAACCTGCAGGTCTTCCATTAAAACTTCCTCTATCAAATCCCATTGAATATTGTAGGTAGATACTTTCAGAGACAGCAACAATTATTTATCAAGCCATAGATTATAGGATTGACTACCTTTTCATCCCCCTTGGTGACTTGCAACAGTTTCGCCCTGTGAATCCCCGGGCGGGTTTAAACCCCGCCCCTACACAAGCTATGAAAGAGGAGGCATACTAAACATAACCCACGAAATCATCTACCAGGGAAACACCGTCATATCTATAACAAGTGACCGCCCGGCCAAAAGAAAGCGAGCTTCA
>JACKQG010005482.1_pt1 | contig 13924 bp, 7 predicted proteins | sample 8237621 | NCBI WGS metagenome assembly JACKQG01 (sample SAMN15677084, study PRJNA649215) | marine metagenome | biome: marine; feature: Black Sea; material: saline water; isolation source: suspended particulate matter (SPM) from the Black Sea western gyre | collected 2013-06-09/2013-06-10 | depth...
GTGAGGATCGCAACTATCCCGCGAACCTGTTCAACGGCAAGATCCAACCGCTGATCCCCTACACCATTCGCGGCGCGATTTGGTATCAGGGAGAGAATAGCAGCGGACGCGGTTTTGCTCATCTTTATCACGATCAACTGAAGACGCTGATCGGCGACTGGCGCGAGCGATGGGGCCAGGGCGACTTTCCCTTCGCCTGGGTCCAATTGCCAAACTACAAACAGCCGCAGGAGCAGCCAAACGAGACATCGGGCTGGGTACTGGTCCAGGAAGGCATGCTCAACACGCTGTGCGTCCCGAACACGGGGATGGCGGTGACCATCGACATCGGAGAAGCCCGCGACATTCATCCAAGGAACAAACAGGACGTGGGCAAGCGGCTCGCTCTGTGGGCCTTGGCTTCCGTCTACGGTGAAGACGTTACGGCCACGGGCCCCATCTACAAGTCGTGCAAACGAGATGGCAACCGCATCATCGTCGAATTCGATCATGTGGGAGGCGGACTCGCGGCCAAGGATGGCGAAGAAGTGAAAGGGTTTGTGATTGCCGGTGCGGACCGCAAATTCATCTGGGCCAACGCAAAGATCGAAGGCGAGACAGTTATCGTATCGAGTCCCGACGTTGCGGAGCCGGTCAGCGTGCGTTACGCATGGGCTGCGAATCCGATCTGCAACCTGTACAACAAGGCCGGTTTGCCGGCATCGCCATTCCGGACCGACGATTGGGACGAATCCGGCAATCAGTAGCCCAGTAGGTCCCGTCTGCGGGACGGGACCTTCCCTTTGTTGGAGTTCACGCTTTAGCGTGTTTTTTCGTAATCTGGAAAGCACAACACGCTAAAGCGTGAACTCCAACGAAAGACTTCGTCTCCACTCCGCTCGGCCGAGCCGTTGCCGGAGTTCGAGGTCCCGTCCGGCAGACGGGACCTACTTGGTTGAGTCCATGGCAAGAATATGGGATGAAAATGACCGGTATTGAAGCATTCCTCGAAATCCTGGCCGCATCGGGCGTTCGGTACATTTTCGGCAATCCGGGTTCCACGGAACTGCCGCTGAATGACGCCCTGGTGAAAGATGCCAGGTTCCAATATATCCTGGCCCTGCAGGAGGTGCCGCTGGTGGCCATGGCGGACGGATATGCAATGGCCTCGGGGAAGCTGGGCGTGATTAACGTTCACATCTGCTGCGGCTTGGGCAACTCGATGGGCATGCTCTACAACGCGTACCAGGAGGGCACGCCCTTGCTTCTGACCGCCGGCCAGCAGGATCGCCGTTTGCGCATCGAAGAGCCCGTGCTCGAAGGCGACATGATCAGTGTAACTCGTCCGTGGACCAAGTGGTCCCACGAAGTGCAACGGGCCGAGGACATACCCACAGCCGTTCGCCGTGCCGTGCAGACCGCGCTTACACCGCCCACGGGGCCCGTGTTTCTGTCTCTTCCCGTCGATGTGCAGTTGGATTCAGTTGACGGCGTCGACCTGTCGCCGCCTCATGTGCCTGACCGGCGTGTTCGGCCGCCGCTTGAAGCACTCAAGCAGGCGGCAGACATGCTGACCAAGTCGAAGAACCCGGCAATCCTGGCCGGCTGCCGAGTGACGGAAGCGGACGCAGTGGCCGAATTGGCCGCGGTGGCCGAACGGATCGGTGCTGCGGTGTGGAGTGAATCGGCCACTTCGCACGGGCGACTGGCCATCCCGGCCGATCATCCATTGTATGCAGGCGCCTTGCCGCTTTGGTCGCCCGAGGTCCGTACGTGTTTAGCCGGCCACGATGTTGTGTTCGTTGTCGGCATGGATCTGTTGCGTCAGTACATCTACCACGAGCCTGCGCGGCCGATCCCTGAAAACATCCGGCTGATTCAATTGGACGCGGACGCTCGGCAAATCGGCAAGAACTACCCGGTCGAAATTGGCCTGCTGGGCGATCCCAAGGCCGGCTTGGCCGAATTGGAAGGTTTGTTGGCCAAGCAAATGTCAACCGCGCAGGTTCGAGAGGCACAGGAGCGTTGCGAGCATTTGGCCGGCCGTCGAGCCGCCGAGCGCGAGGCGTTGGACGCAGCCATGGCCGAGCAGCAGGACCGGCGGCCGATGACGGCTACGGCGCTCATGGGAGCCCTGGCCCAAGTCCTGCCCGCGAACGTCGCGGTGGTGGAGGAAGCCGTGACGACCCACCAGCACCTGCTAAAGAGAATGGGTGTGTTGAAGGACCCGACGGGGCACTTCGCGCATCGTGGTTGGGCGTTGGGCTGGGGGTTGGGATGTGCGATGGGAGTGAAACTTGCCTGGCCGGATCGCCCGGTTCTGGGTCTTTTGGGAGACGGCTCGACGCTGTACGGCATCCAAGGGCTCTGGACAGCCGCACGCTACAGGATCCCGGTCGTGTTTGTCGTCGCCAATAATGCTCAGTACAAAATCTTGAAAGACTGTGGCGACGTGATGGGGCTGCCGCAAATGGCAGAGAAGCAATACTTGGGCATGGATCTGATCGAACCAGAAGTGGATTTCGTGGGACTTGCACATGCTTTCGGAGTGGAAGCCTTTCGGGTAAGCGAACCGGACGAGTTGAGCGAACACGTAGAGAACGGTCTGGCGGGGGCCAAGCCAATCCTGCTGGACGTGTCGATCGAGAGGTAGTGAATCCAGGTCCGGTGGACCAATCAGACGGTTGTGAAGGGGCGGCCGGACGCGGTTAGACAGACATCATAACCGCCTTACGCGAGATCTTTGAGAATTCGTTCCTTCAGCACCATTGCCAAAAGGATCTCACCCAAGTAAGATAATCATGCCGATAGTGAGATAAAGTCTCACTTTCAACAAGAAGACCCGCAGGATGGTGCATTGTCGTGAGTGACTTAGTTCCGCTCCGTTGTTTGACTCCGGGACAGACGGCCCAAGTAGGCCAGATCATGGGTGACCCTCATCAGGTTCACCGGCTGCATGAGTTAGGTATGCACGACGGAATCACCGTGGAAATGGTCCAATCGGGCAGCCCGTGCATCATCCGCATGTCAGGACACAAGCTGTGTTTTCGGCATAACGACGCCCTGAACGTGCTAGTTCGGCCGGGCGGAATTGCCTGAGCCCCCGCGACGCTGCGTGCGGGAAAACAGCATCCATGCCAAGCACAAATGAAACCGGGACGATAACGGTAGCTCTGCTTGGCAATCCCAATACCGGCAAATCGACGATTTTCAACTCGCTCGCCGGTGTGCGGCAGCGCGTCGGCAACTACCCCGGCGTGACGGTCGAGAAGAAGATCGGCCACGCGGAAATCGGCGACCGGCAGTATTCGCTGGTGGACCTCCCGGGCACTTACAGTCTCGCTCCGCACTCGTTGGACGAAATGGTCACAGTCGACGTTCTGCTCGGACGTCGGGACGATGTGGCACGGCCCAACGTGATCCTGTGCATTTTGGATGCCAGCAATCTTCAGCGCAATTTGTATCTGTTGAACCAGACGCTCGAGCTTCAAACGCCAACCGTAGTTGCTCTGAACAAGATGGACGTGGCTGCCGAGCAGGGTGTCAAAGTGGATGTCGAGTTGCTCAGCGAGCGCATTGGCGTCCCGATCGTGCCCATGCAGGCTCATCGCAGTGTTGGGCTTGATCAGTTGAAGCAGACTATTTCGGAAGCCGCTGACTCCGAGGCTGAACCGCACGCCAGCCCATTTCCGGATGTCTTTCAAGCAGAAATTGCGTCATTGGAAGGCGAATTGGAGTGCAAGTCACGCGAGCCGTTGCCACGATACCTCATCGAACGACTTCTGCTTGACAGCGGAGGATATCTGGAGAGTGCCGGGCTGCCCGGCATCGACGAAGGGGTCATGGTGCACGTAAGAGTGGCGCGCACGCGGCTCGCGTCGGCCGGCTACCCGGTCCCGGCAGTCGAAGCCATGGCTCGATACGACTGGGTGGCCAGCGTGATGGACGGCGCGGTAACGGCTCCCACCGTATACAAAAGCACTCTGAGCGATCGCATCGACAAGCTGCTGACGCATCGCGTCCTCGGATACGTCATATTCACCGTCCTGATGGTCGCTGTATTTCAATCCATATTCTCGTGGGCCGAGCCCGTGATGGAAGGCATCGAGGGCGCCGTTGGTTGGCTTAGCAATGCCGTAGCGGAAGCATTGCCCGACGGGGCGATCCAATCCCTAGTGGTCGACGGCCTCATTGCCGGCGTGGGCGGCGTGTTGGCGTTCTTGCCACAGATTCTGATTCTATTCTGCTTCATCGCAATGCTGGAAGACTGTGGCTACATGTCCCGGGCCGCCTACCTGATGGACAAGCCAATGTCGCGGATCGGCTTGAGCGGCAAGTCCTTTATCCCGTTGCTGTCGTCGTTCGCCTGCGCGGTTCCGGGTATCCAGGCAACTCGCGTGATCGAGAATCGTCGAGATCGGCTGGTCACGATCCTGGTGGCTCCGTTGATGAGTTGCAGTGCGCGGTTGCCTATCTACACACTGCTAACAGCAGCGTTCATTCCCAAGACGACCTATCTGGGCGGCTGGATCGGCCTGCAAGGCATGACCATGTTTGCCATGTATCTGCTCGGCATGACGGTCGCAGTAATCGTCGCATTCTTGCTGAAGCATACCATCCTGCGCGGCGAAACGCCGGCGTTTCTGATGGAATTGCCCGGCTACAAGGTGCCATCGCTTCTCACCGTGTTACTACGCGCGGTGGAAAACGGTTGGTCCTTTGTGCGTGGGGCCGGCACGTTGATCGTCGCGGTGACGGTGGTGGTTTGGGCGGCTGGCTATTTCCCTCACGGTGCTCATGTCGAGGTGGCGGTACGCGGGACGTATGGGGATCAGCTTACCGCGTTGGATTCAGAAATTACGGAACTCCAGGGCCGAGGTCAACGGGAGCCGGACGAATTGACAAGCCAAAGGCTGAACGAGCTAAGCCGGCAGCGGGTTGAATTGGACAGGGAAATCAACAACGCGGTTGCGGCCGGCTATATGAAACAAAGCGTCCTTGGACGAGCCGGCAAGCTGATCGAACCAGCCGTGCGACCGCTGGGGTGGGACTGGCGGATCGGTTGCGCCGTGATCGCTTCCTTCCCGGCACGCGAGGTTGTGATTGGCACGTTGGGCGTAATCTACCATCTGGGGGAGGGACAGGACGAGCGATCCGATCCGTTGCGTGAAACGCTCCAGTCGGCGACTTGGCCGGATACGGATCGGCCGATCTTCAACGTACCGGTCGCACTGTCGGTCATGGTCTTCTTCGCGTTGTGCGCGCAATGCGCTGCCACGTTGGCTATGATTCGTCGGGAGACCAACAGTTGGCGCTGGCCCCTGTTCACGTTCGTGTACATGACGACGCTGGCATATTTGGGAGCTTTGGTGACCTACCAGGTAGGGACGATTTTCACATCGTAAGCGGCGGCTGCAATGAACGTCGACTGGCAACAAAGCGTGGCACTCGCTCTGGCGGCAATCGCTGCTGGATACATCGGCTGGCGCGCATGGCGCAGGTACCTTGGAAAAGGCGGATGCCCGGCCTGCTCGGGTTGTGGGAGCAGCAAGACAAAGGCGGCCGTGCAAGGCAAGCCAATCGTGCCGATCGATTCGTTGATAGATTCAACTCGGGCGAACCGCAACGACGGGGCTCGCTAGATCGCACTCCACCTCGGGGCATGGTGGTAGGTCCCGTCTGCCGGACGGGACCTCGGTGTTCCGGTCGGGAGACCGGCCCACAACATGGGCTGTTGGAGTTCACGCTTTAGCGTGCGGAAAGACACGCTAAAGCGTGGACTCCAGCGATACAAATCCAGGTCCCGTCCGGCAGACGGGACCTACTTGGCCCTGTGTTGCCCAAGTTCCGCCAGGACGCTCTTCAGGTCTTGAGGTAACGGTGCTTCGAACTCGATGGGCTCGTTGGTCGATGGGTGTGTGAGCTTCAATCGGCGCGCATGAAGAGCTTGTCGAGCGAGAATGACGTTTCCGTCTTCGCGACCGCTGACAATTTCACCCAAAGTGATTCTCGCACGTCCGCCGTAAAGCCGATCGCAGAGTACCGGACAGCCGGTGTGGGCCAAGTGCACGCGGATCTGATGCGTTCGCCCGGTCTTGGGAAAAACCTTGACTACGGCGAATCCGCGAAAACGCTGTTCCACTTGATAGAAGGTTCGAGCGTCGCGCGATGTACGGTGCCCCGCACGGATGGCCATTTTCTCTCGGTGGTGCGGATGTACGCCGATCGGCTGTTGGATGACGTCCCGGTCCCGATCCGGAACGCCGGCCAGGATGGCGAAGTACTCCTTTTCGACGTTTCTTTGTTCGAACTGCGCGGCCAAAGCCAGGTGCGTTTGATCGTTCTTTGCCACCACGATCACGCCGCTGGTATCGCGATCCAGGCGGTGTACGATTCCCGGGCGCGTCTTGCCGCCAACCGTACTGAGATGCTCGAAATGATATGCCAGGCCGGCTGCCAAGGTGCCCGACCAATGCCCTCTGCTAGGATGAACGACCATACCCGGCGGTTTGTTGACCGCGATGAGACAATCGTCTTCGTACAGAAGATCCAGGGGGGTGTTTTCCGGCTGCGGGCCTTCGCTGGCGGGAGCGGGCAACGTGATGGATACGGTTTCTCCACCGCGCAGCCGATAGGCGGCTTTGGTTCGCCGGCCATCGACGGTGACGCCCGCCGAGTCGATGGTGCGACGCAATTGAACGCGACTGTATTGCGTCAATCGCTCGGCCAAGAATGCGTCCAAGCGCATTCCCGCACCAGCATCATCGACCGTCAATACGACGTGTTCTTCGGACAGATGGTCAGCAGCCATGAGTAGGGAAGCCGTGGCGCGATGCGGGCCGTCTGGGAAGACGGAGGTGTCGGGTGTCAGGTTTCGGGTGTCGGGAAAACCGCCATCGGTAAAGGGCTGACACTTGACACCTTTCCCCCCACGTCAGGAAGACGCATCCTTCGGTGCCGGCTCCGTGTCGTCTTTTTCCGCAGCCGCCGGCTTGTCGGTTGGCTTCGGCGTATCGGCCGGAGCAGGTTTCGCAGGTTCCGATGCCGGCTTTTCAACACTCTCGTCGGCCTTCGCCTCGGGCTCCGCACCTTCGTCGGCGGGCCTCGGTTCCGTAGCCGAATCGTCGGGTTTCGGATCGCCTTCAGGTTCCGGTTCCGTCGTTTCCTTATTGTCGTCGGTCGCGGAAGTTTCTTTGGGATCGGGCGACATCGGCTCGATGGACTCCTTGCCCAAGGGCGCGTCCAGATCTAAGTTCTGCAATTCCTTGGAGATTTCGCTGCCGGGAAACGAAATATCGGGCCGGGCCGGCAGCATGTCCAAATCGTCGGACACGTCTGGCCCACCCATGGGACCGCCCGGCGGCATGGGCGGCATTGACGATTCCTGACGTTCGAACCAAGCGTACCAACCCTCCACCGATTTGTTTGCGAGTCTATCATGACGCCGCTTGGCCGACTTGCCCAAAGCCGAATCAGGGGCGAGTTTGGCAACTTCGTCGTAGTACGTCCGAGCCTTATCGATCTTGCACAGAGATTCATTGACTTGGGCCAACCCATATTTCGCGCGTTGGACCAATTGCGGGTGCCCGGTGGCGTCCTTTTCCACCGCGAGGAAGTGTTCTTCGGCATCCTTGAGCGACTCCTCGGCTTCGTCGCGGTCTGTGAAAATCTGGCGAGTTCCCATGGCCAGCTTGATATCGCCAGCGGACTGCAGCGACCACAGGGCTGCCGTGGTCCCGCCGTGCAGCTTGGCGACCTCCTCCAGAGCATCCGAGTCTTCAGACCCGAAAGCGGCAAGATAGTCGCTCCAACCGGCGCCCTGTCGGGCCGCTCGCATGTTGGAGTAATAGACACCCGCGATGATGGCAACCACGACGAGGCCCAAGCCGATGGTAATGTGCCTGGAATACGGCTGGATCTGCTGGAGGTACTTGCCGAGGTAATCGGCCAGCTCGTTGGTCTGTAGTTCGTGGCGTCGTTGAGTCTTCATGGGTCTTGTCAGTCCGTCACTTGAGGCACTTAGCTGATCATCCGTCCAAGTATAGGACCCGCGTTTGGAAACCGTCAATAGCGGGACGATAGCCCCTTCCGCCGTCCCGTGCCGAAAGCTACGATCGGAAGCTATGGCAACAGAGCTGAATCCGGCACAAGAAACGGCGGTCAACACGCTGACGGGCCCCCTGCTGGTATTAGCAGGGGCCGGCACGGGCAAGACGCGCGTCGTCACATATCGCATCGCCAAATTGATACGTCACGGCATACGTCCCAGCCGCATTTTGGCCGTCACATTCACAAACAAGGCCGCCGCCGAGATGCAGGAGCGAATCGGCGGTCTTTTGGGAAAGCGTCTGAAGGAACGCCCGGCCACCTCGACTTTTCATTCCCACTGCGTCCGAGTGCTCCGGAGGCACATCCGTCGTCTGGGCTACCCGGAGCGGTTCGCGATCTACGACCGAGGCGATCAGGAGAGTATCGCTCGCAGCGTGCTGCGCGAAATTCGCGTCCCTGGCGAATCGCTCCGACCGGGCGAGATGATCAATCTGATCAGCGGCTGGAAATCCAAGTCGATCGCGCCCGACGAGGCGGCACGCGTGGCCCGCAGCGACAAGGAGCATCTGGCGTCGATGGCCTATCGCCGCTATCAACAGGCCCTTAGAAACGCCGGCGCCGTGGACTTCGACGACCTGCTGCTGTGTACCGAGGAGTTGTTCCGCGAACACAACGACGTCCTGCGCGAGGAGGCTGGGCTGTTCGACCACCTGCTGATCGACGAATACCAGGACACCAACGGCAGCCAGTATCGGATCGTCAAGGCACTGGCGTCCGGCCACCGCAACCTGTGCGTGGTGGGAGACGACGACCAGTCGATTTACGGTTGGCGAGGTGCCGAAGTCGAGCATATCCTGCGGTTTGCCCGCGATTGGCCGGATGCAACCGTCGTGCGTCTGGAAGACAACTACCGCTCGACGGCCGAGATCCTGGGAATGGCGAACCGTCTGATCAAATTCAACAAAACTCGCCACGATAAGGCACTGCGAGCGGCTCGGCAGGGCGGCGAGCACCCGAGAGTCCAGCAACACAACGACGAAACGGCGGAAGCCAAGGAAGTGGTTGCGGAGATCCGCCGCCGGGTCGAGCGTGGGGATCAAGAACCACGGGATTTCGCCATCCTGTTTCGCACCAACGAACAGACGCGCGCCTTCGAAACAGAACTGCGACGGGCGAAACTGCCCTACATACTGGTCGGCGGTATGTCGTTTTTCGATCGCAAGGAAGTGCGTGACATACTGGCCTATTTCAAGGTAATAACGTCGCCCGAGGACGAGGTGTCGTTGCTGCGCATCATCAACACACCGCCTCGCGGTATCGGCGCCAAATCGGTCCAGCAACTGATGGCCACCGCCGTGTCGCAAGGAAAGAGCGTGTGGGACGTCATGCGCCGGTCCAACGGACTGTCCGCCGTTCCGCGAGAGCCGGTGGCCCGTTTCGTCGAGTTGATTCAGCAGTTTCGCAAGCGGCGGCGAGGGTCTTTGGCCAAGCTTGGCAGTGATCTGATTGCCGCGATCTGCTACGAAGGCGAACTGACTCGGTTGTATCCCGACACGAACGAACGGCAGGCCCGGTTGGACGCGGTGGAGGAAGTGGTCAATGCACTGGCTTCGTACGAGACGAACAACAAGCGGGCGACACTGCTGGGATTCCTGGACGACGTCACGCTCGGCGATCGCGATTTCGACAACGAGAAGGAGAAACAGCTCGCCCGAAATGCCATCGCCCTGATGACCCTGCACAGCGCCAAAGGCCTGGAGTTCTCACATGTGTACATGGTCGGCATGGAGGAGGGAATCCTCCCGCATCGCCGCAGTCTGGCGGTCGACGATGGGGCCGTCGAGGAAGAACGCAGGCTCTGTTACGTCGGCGTCACCCGCGCTCAGGACCGGCTGACCCTATCATTGCCTCTCACGCGAATGAAATGGGGCAGACCGCGCGATACGATTCCCAGCCGATTCCTGTACGAAATCACCGGTCGGGCGGACAATCCTCAGGCCATTGCCCGAATGCAGAAAACGGCTCGCGAACGAAGTAGGAAAGGCCGGAAGGCAACCGGGCGACGTACGGAGGATCGTTAATCTGCGCAAACTTTGCGACTCGGTCTGATTGTACCACAGGTATGGGAATTCTTGGTTGTACCGCTGGTTACAGCCGATCTTGGTTGCTGAGTCCGTATCCTGCACTTTTGGGGTGCGTTACGTGGTTTGAGTGCCGGCTACGCCCTCCGTCGGCTAACTAACTTCGGATCTTGACGCCATGCAACGGATTGCCGCTTGGTGCGTTGTCCCACTACTCGCCTCTTGCGTTATGGGGTCCGGTTGCGCCGCCCGCAACCCGGAAATCGGATTCGACGCTTCGCACCTGGCTCACTTCCAAGAGTACGCCAGGGAGATTGAATACCCGGATGTCGAGAGCATCACCACGGACGATGTCGCGGCGACGCCGCCACCGATCACGCTCCGCAACTCCGGACCGCCGCAATTCCGGGACCTCACCCTCCAAGAGACAATCGAAATCGCGTTGACCAACGCTCAGGTGCTCCGCGACCTGCAGGGCCTGGTCCTGCTTTCGCCGGACAACGCGCGCACGATCCAAGATCCGGCGATCCAGGAGACCGATCCCCTATTCGGTGTCGAAGCCGCGTTGAGCGAATTCGACGCGACGCTGGGGGCGGCTACGTATTTCGAGAAGAACGATCGCGCGTTGAACAACCAGTTCTTTGGTGGCGGCACGCGTTTGCTTCAACAGGATCTTCACCTCTACCGTGCGGAGATCTCCAAACGCACGGCAACCGGTGCCGATTTTGCTATCCGCCACAATGTCGAATACGACTTCAATAACTCGCCTGGCAACGACACTCCCAACCGCCCTTGGGACGTGAACTTGGAAGCCGAGTTTCGTCAGCCGCTATACCAGGGTGCCGGAGTCGAATTCAATCGCATCGCGGGACCGGACGGAAGCCCCGGGCGATTCAGCGGCGTGCTGTTGGCTCGCGTAGATACGGACATTAGCCTGGTCGACTTCGAGACAGGTGTACGCAATCTGGTCAGCGACGTCGAAAACGCATATTGGGCGTTGTATTTCGCCTATCGCCATCTGGACGCCAAGATTGCGGCTCGGGACCAGGCATTGGAAACCTGGCGGCGGATTCACACGCTGTATCTGCACGGTCGACGAGGCGGCGAGGCGGAAAAGGAGGCTCAGTCGCGCGAGCAGTTCTTCCGTTTGCAGGAGGAGGTGGAGAGTTCGCTCAGCGGCGGCATCCTGGAACGCGACCGTAGCTACACGTTCCGCGGGAGTCCCGGTGTTCACGCCCATGACCGCCGTCTGCGGCTGATGATGGGCATACCGCTCAACGATGGCCATTTGCTGCGACCGGTCGACGAGCCCATAACGGCCAGGGCGGTTTTCGACTGGAACCAGATCTTAGTCGAGTCGTTGATGCGTCGAGCCGAGTTGCGGCGGCAGAAGTGGCAGATCAAACGCCGCGAGATGGAATTGGTGGCTGCCAACAACTTCCTCAAGCCCCGCGTGGATGCGGTAGGGCGATATCGCTGGCGAGGCCTGGGACACAATCTGTTGGATCCCAACGGCAAGTCGCCGGACCGCTTCGACAACGCCTACGGAACGCTGACCGGCGGCGACTTCCAGGAATGGCAATTGGGCGTGGAGCTGACCGCACCGATCGGCTACCGACAAGCTCATGTCGGCGTGAGAAACGCCGAATTACGATTGGCCCGCGAGCGCGTGATTCTTGACGAACAGCAACGCGAAATCGCCCACGACCTGAGCGCCACGTTTGCCGAGCTGGATCGAACCTACATCGTGTCGCAGACAAACTACAACCGCCGATTGGCCGCCAGGCAGCAGTTGGCGGCGTTGCAGGCAGTCTACGAAGACGCCGACCAGAGCGAGAAGATGCGGTTGTTGGATCTGCTATTGGATGCACAGCGGCGGTTGGCCGACGCCGAGATCAACTACTATCTATCGCTGGTCAGGTACACGCTGGCGGTCAAGTTCGTGCATTTCCAGAAGGGTTCGCTGCTCGACTATTGCGAGATCTACCTGGCCGAAGGTCCCTGGCCCGGCAAAGCCTACTACGACGCCTGCCGGCGCGATCAGTACCGGACGGGGCCCGAATGCCTGACCGACTTCCGAATGGCTCGCTCGCCGATCGTCAGCCAAGGCATCTACCCCCAAGACACCGTCGCGCCGATGCCCAACGAGGCCCCACCCGACCAGCCAACCGCGATACCGCGGATCGACGACGGCGCCCTGGCGGATCCAAAACTGCCGCTTGGCACTCCCCTATAGTCTCCGTACACCACGAGTGGACCGTCGCGGGAATTCCGAGACCCTCGAATACATCGCAAATCGCGACCGGGGGCACGCGTTTGCGCTCTACGCCACGGTCTTATTCGTCGTCTCCCTAAATTCGTTGGCCCCGTTCTTGCCGCGACATCTTCAGAAGGTTTCCAACGAATTTAAGGAGACGACGAATGTGAAACTGTCAGAAACGGGCGGTATCGCCTGTCCGTTTGCTCAGATGAACGGTCAACTGTCGTGACCGATCCCGGTGGCGAACCCTGCGAACAGCCGGTCGCGGAAGGATTCGTGCAATTGCGGCAGATCGATGTCTTTTCCCGCTTCTGGCAGAATCTCGTCGAGGTCAAGACCTTCGATCAGCGCGTCCAGTTCGTTGACCGCTGCGATCAATTCATCCGTTGTCAAACCGTCGGGATGTTCCTCGATCCACTGCTGTAGCAATAGCGGGACCTCGTCACGCGGCCATTCGGCCGGGATCATGTCGGCAAGGGCACCAGGGTCGGCGGTCACGAGGAACTGATGGGCCAAGTCCAACGCCTCGTCGGGCGACATGTCCAGCGCGTCCAGCGGGGCGGTCCATTGGTCTTCGTGTAAGATGTCCTCCAACGCCGCCCAGTCGACCAACCCTGCCAGCGGCGGAATCGCTTCGCCCTGTGCGTTCGCGTCGGTTGCGACGGCGGCGAAGGCAGCGGCGTTCAGCTCACTGACGACCATCAGTGCGTCGATGGGCGACAGGCTTCCGTCGCCGTTGACATCTAAGTAGTGGTGTGCCGCCTCGGACGCCTCGCCCGAAGCATGTTGGTGCCGCTCCAGGTGGCGCGAGCCTCGATGGTTCAAATCCTGAATCAATGCCAGGACATCCAGCGGAGTGGTCTCGCCGTCGTCGTTCACGTCGGACGGTTTGACCGCGTTTCGCCAGCCGCGGACGACTTCGATCGTCACCGTGGCCTCGTCGGTGCCGCCGTTCCCGTCGGAAATGGTGTAGGTGAACGAATCTTCGCCCGCGAAACCGTCGGCCGGTGCGTACAGCAGGCTGCGACCGTCGTCGGCGATCGCGATCTCGCCGCCCTTGGCCGACTCGCCCATGGCCGCGACGATCGTCCACTGGCCGCGGTCGGGGAATGTTCCGTCGTTGGCCAGCACGTCCATTGGGTTGTTCGCGCTATTGCGGTCGACGGCGAAATGGTCGTCGCGTGCCGATCGGCCGTAATAGACTTCGCCCAACGGGGCGTCTGGGGCCAGAATCTCGTGGGCTTTGACCGTATCACGCGAAATGGAGAACAACACATCGCCAATGCGAACGCTGCGGCGAACGTGTGATTCGTGTTCGATCTGTCCCAGCAGTTCGATCTTGTCCGTGTCGGCCAGAACGTCGATCCGGAACAGCCACAGCGCGGACTGATGCTGGAAACGCGGAGCGTCCAGCGAATCGGAAGCTTCGCCGTCTGCCGGTTCGACCAGTGGATCAGGTACCGGACCGTACGTGTTCAACGGAATCGCCAGCACGGCATGTTCGGGGAAGTAGCTGATGGCGTGATGATCCGAGAAGGCTTCCGACCAGGCTCTC
>JACKQG010005483.1_pt1 | contig 13922 bp, 6 predicted proteins | sample 8237621 | NCBI WGS metagenome assembly JACKQG01 (sample SAMN15677084, study PRJNA649215) | marine metagenome | biome: marine; feature: Black Sea; material: saline water; isolation source: suspended particulate matter (SPM) from the Black Sea western gyre | collected 2013-06-09/2013-06-10 | depth...
TCGCTTTCCTAAAGCGGAGGTCGCAGGTTCGAATCCTGCCGGGCGCGTTTATGGAGTTCTCTACATTTTTTGCTGTTGCTGTTGGCGGTGGTGTTGGTGCCATTCTTCGATACGTAGTTGCAAACGTCGGACAATCGTTGACTACTTCTGAGTTTCCTCTTGGAACCCTCCTTGTCAACATCATTGGTTGCGCTCTCATCGGATTTTTAACAGCGCTCCTCATTGGACCACTCTGGCAACATAGAGAGTTCCTGCGCCTCCTTCTCCTTGTCGGAGTACTTGGTGGATTCACTACGTTTTCCACGTTCGCACTTGACTCCATAGAATTGTTTGATGCTGGTCGAATTCGCCAAGTTGTTATGTACATTATCCTAAGTAATGTATTTGGCATCCTCGCAGCATGGAGCTCGTACAAATTTGGCTCTATACTGTTCGCCGCGCAATCTACCTAACGCTACGTAAAGGACTAACCCAGATGATTACAATTTGTTTACTTTCAGCTATGATTTTTTCGATGCAGGAAGTTGAATCGCAGCCAGAGCGTGAATGGCGAACACCAAATGAAATTTCCTCGCAAATCACGCATCTTTCCGAATCATACGAAGCAGTGACAACTACGATTATTGGTTATTCTGGCAATGGGCTACCAATTCAATGCATGCAAATTGCACGAGTGGGAGATATACCTGTCGACGAGCGCAGTGCTATTCTCCTTGTTGCTGGTATCGATGGGGATCATTTGCTTGGAACTGAGGTCGCATTAGATATTGTTACTTCCGTTCTTGCAGCAGACTCAGAAAAGTTCGAGCCACTACTTGAAACACATAAACTTTATGTCATACCTCAGGTAAACCCTGACGCTGCGAGTTATTATTTTAATCCCGTCCAAACCCAACGACGAAGAAACGTAACTCCTGCTGATAACGATCACGATGGTGTGATAGACGAAGATGGTACTGAGGATTTAAATGGCGATGGGCTCATAACAATGATGCGTGTTCCTGACTTGGAGAAAGCAACGCACTTGGCTAATCCAGACTTACCACGGTTAAACATTACCCCTAAACCGTTGGAAGGTAAAGTGGCTTCGTTCGTTTTATATTCTGAAGGAATCGATAACGATGGTGACGGAGACTACAACGAAGACGGTCTAGGTGGTGTTGACTTAAATAAAAACTTTATGCATGGCTACCAATTCCACGGTGATGGCGCTGGTCACTGGCAACTATCAGAAAGTGAATCCAAAGCACTTGCTGATTTTGTTCTTACGCATCAGGAAATTGCTGCAATCATAGTCTACGGGCAACACGACACGCTATCTAAGCCCTTTGTCGAAAACGGCAAGGACAAAGCAGGCGCACCCCAGAAACTTGCAGAAGATGACGTTGAAATGTATAAAATCATCAGCGAAAAATTTGTAGAACTCACTGAGCTCAAAGAAGTTGAGCAACCAAACTGGGATGGGAGTTTCATCGCATGGGCATATGCGCAATATGGAGTTCCTTCTTTCTCAACCCCGCTCTGGTCAAGGCCAATCATTGAAGATACCAACCAAGACGGCAAAGAAACAAAAGGCAGTGATGAACTTTCCGAAGATACTACGGAAGAAACCGACTTAACACCTTCTGGAGTTGGTGACATTTCTCAGGAAACGATGGATGAACTTTTTCAAGCAGCTGTCGCCGCAGGGTACATAGATGGTGGCGAGGCGAGTTCTGAAATGACACCAACAGTAGAAGAAGCTGAGATGTATTGCAAGATGATGGGTATTGATATTCGCAGAGTACAGAGCAAGAAGGGTTCGAACAAGGCAAGCTCCGCTGATGCTAAATGGTTAGAGTACAGTGACGCGGTTCGTGAGGGAACTGGATTTGTAGATTGGACTCCTTTCGAACACCCACAACTCGGACAGATTGAGATAGGTGGTTGGGTGCCCTACTTTAAAACACTTCCACCAACAAATGCGATCGATGCCATTACGGAAAAACAAGTTTCGTTTCTCGTAGACACTGCAAGTCGACTTCCGAAAGTTCGATTAAGTACTCCCAGTATCGAAAAACTTGGCAACGGTCTTTGGGAAGTAAAAGTAGCCGTCATCAACGATGGTTGGTTTCCAACAGGAACAGCTATGGCTAAAAAAAATAAGCGAGCGAGACCATTTGTAGTTCGCCTCGGTGTACCAAACAAATCCATAGTCTCAGGTAGAAAAGTGAATCTCATTTGGGCGCTAGATGGAAAGGGCACTCGACAGTGGTACAAATGGATACTTCAAGGGAATCAAAACGAGAAGATAGACCTCACGCTCTACAGTGAAAAATTTGGCACGAAAACAATTTCAACCGTTTTAAAAGAAACGAAAGGAGATGGAGCATGATTCGTGTATTCATCCTATTTGCAATCTTCTTCATCCCTTCAACTTCATTCGCGCAGGCGCCCTACCCATCTAAAGTAAATTTACATTTTGATCATTGGTATGACTATGCAGAAATGACAAAAGCACTGCATGACCTAGTTGAAGCGTACCCTGAGTTACTTGCAATCGAATCCTTAGGAAAAAGTGTCGGGGGAAGAGAAATCTGGATCGTAACGCTTAATAACCCAGCAACGGGTAGTGATCGTGATAAAACCGCGATGTTTATTGATGGAAACATTCACGGAAATGAAATCCAAGCTGCAGAAACTGTTTTGTACTCTATTTGGTATCTCTGCAAAAGTTTTGGCGTTATTGACCGAATAACGGAGTTGATTGATGAACGCTCCTTTTACTTTGTGCCTATGGCGAATCCTGACGGTAGAGAAGTTTGGTTTCATCAACCTGCATACCCACATTATTTACGCGGTGGTATACGACCAGTAGACAATGACCATGATGGATTATTCGATGAAGATGGTCCAGATGATCTAGATGGTGATGGTCACATTACATCGATGTGGATTAAGGATGAGCTTGGTAGGTATGAAATTGACGAGAATGACCCTCGGTTCTTTACGAGAGTCGATGCGAACGATCCACCCGGTGGATGGTCTAGGCTCGGTCAAGAGGGCATCGACAACGACGATGATGGAAAAATTAACGAAGATGGTATTGGGGGATACGACCCCAATCGCAATTGGCCTGCCGACTGGCAGCCTGAGTGGATTCAATACGGTGCAACCGATTATCCATTTAGTTTGCCAGAGACAAGAGTCATTGGTGAATTCCTCCTTGACCACCCAAACGTAGCGGCTTGCCAAAGTTACCACAACGCAGGTGGCATGATTCTTCAGGGTCCAAGTGCGTCGTACGTGAAGTATCCGCGCTCTGATGAGCGCGTTCACAGCACCATCGCAAACAAGGGCGCGGAAATGCTTCCGTTCTATGAACCAATGATTGCTTACAAAGATTTGTACACAGTCCATGGTGGTGAGGATGGTTTCACTTACGAGGCGCTTGGAATTGTCAGTTTCACAAACGAACTTTGGTCAGACAAACGGATGTACGCAAGAGAGAGTAACCCTTCTCGTGATGACCGCAAGCAATTTCGTGATCTTCTTCAATTTGAAGATGTGTTTGTACCATACCACGAGGTAGACCATCCAACATACGGGAAAGTTATGGTTGGTGGTACTAAAAAATACTCTAGTAGAATTACACCGCCATGGATGCTCGAAGAAGGTTGCCACCGCAACTTTGCCTTCACTATGTTTCATGCAGATGAAATGCCGTTACTTTCTTGGGGTGCACTCGATGTCAAAAAGATCGGTAACCAATTGTGGAAAGTCACAGTAGAAGTTGCAAACGATAAGATTATCCCTTCGAGAACCGCAATGGCTGCAAAACATCATATTGGTTCGCCAGACGTTTTAGAATGCAAAAGCTCGGGAACAAATAGTGTTGCAGCATCTGGCACAGTGCCTTCTATCCAAAAAACTACGAAACTTGATGCGATTGACTCAGAGATTCCAAATCGTATCCTTGTAAACAATGGAATAAGTGGTAAAGGAAACACGCTCTTCCAATTTATCGTAACCGGTTTTGGTGAAGTAGATTTTACGTACACTGCCCAAAAGGGTGGAGTCCTAGAACAAAAAGTACAACTCAAGGAACAGTTTGTACCTAAGCCAATTGAACACAAGAGAGCCATTCCAAGCAATCCTTCATGACCAATTCTCTTAAACGTAATCTGCGTTTGTATCCGTGGTATGTAGGATTGTTCCATGCTTATTTTTGGCTTCCAATCTACTTTTTGTTTTTTAACAGTAAGCTTGATTTGTCTGATGTTCTTTATCTAGCATCAATTTATTTTGCCAGTGTTGTTGTGATTGAAGTTCCTTCTGGGTGGTTCAGCGACACTTTTGGAAGGAAAAAAACTCTCGTCATGGCAAGTTGTTTTCTCTGTGTTGCATACACATTATTTATATTCGCAAACTCATTTAATCAATTTGTCATCGCTCAAATGTTATTAGCAGCTGGAATTGCTTTTAATAGTGGAACCGACACAAGTTTCTTATTAGAAACTACACAAGAGCTCAATGACGAAGAATCGTACGGTCCATGCGAAGCAAGGGCTATGAAATTTAATTTTCTGGGCACAGCCACGGCCGCTATTCTTGGGGGTCTTGCATCAATTCCAAACTACCGAGGAGCATATATCCTTTCGTTTTTTGGAGGCATAGGCCTTCTAGTAATAACTCTACTTTTCAAAGAACCAATAAAAAACAATAAAGAGGATCGTGTCAATTTTTTCAAGCAGATTGTTACTTGCTTTGCGTTACTTCGAAATGTACGCCTTCTTTGGCTTTCTTCTTTTGCGGTGTTCATAATAATAGTTAATCATATTCCATATGAATTTTATCAACCATATGTTGAGGCGCTCGCAAAAAAATATGATGCGATGAAAGCGACTCCCCTTCTTTCTAGTATTCATTTAACACTCACTATGTTGATTGCTTCATGGTTTGCTTCTCGATCAATTCAAATTAAAAACAAAATTGGCACAAGCGCTACGCTTCTTTCAGCAGCGGGATTACAAATTGCCATCATGGCAATTATGCATTTTTTCCTAAGCCTTCCAGCTGCGATTGTTACTCTATTTCGGAGTTGCCCAAGAGCACTCATGACTGCTCCCCTAAATGTGGCAGTTGCACCTAACGTTCCTGCATCTAAACGTGCCACATTTCTATCGCTTCAAAGTTTATTTGGCCGTCTTGGTTATTCAGTCACACTCGCCGCCTTCGCTACCATGGCTGGTGATAGTACATGGTCCTCAATATCCATAATGTTGGGTTGGGGCATGTGGGTCGGACTCGCTGGTTTTGTTGTTCTTCTTGTAACAAGCCGTTTTAAATAACACCTCTCAACACTGATCGTAATCCCGTTTGCAAAGAACGACGCGCGGGATTGTTTTGTCGCTCCCATCGTCCCAAGGTAATTACATTTTTTTTTGGTTGATTGTCAACTTGGTTTTTTTCGGTTTTGCTGCAGAACTGCAACACGTATTTTTCCCCCAACATGGAAAAAATGGCCGTATCAGTACAAATACTGCAAGTAACACTATCAACGACACAATCCAAAATTGCCATGACGTTACGGGCATCACACTACCGCCGAGACTAAAGTAAATGTGATAAACGAAGCAATCCAAGCAAGAACTGTCATGTAACCAAGTTGTAAGAGCGCCCAATTCCAAGATCCCGTCTCGCGCTTTGTTACAGCAATAGTAGGTAAACACTGCATTGCAAGCACAAAGAAAACTAATAAACTTGCCGCTGTTGGCAAATTGAAAATACGTTTGCCGTCATCGCGTTTTGCGTATTCTATCTTCTGAATCACGCCCACATTTTCTACATCGTCATCCCCTGCCGTAAGGACTGCGAGTGTAGATACAAACACCTCCCTTGCTGCAAAACTCGTCAAGACGCCGACTGTTAACTTCCAGTCGTATCCAAGAGGTGCGAATGCTGGTTCAAAAATTTTGCCAAGTTGACCGGCAAAACTTCCAGATAACTGTGCGGTGTATTCAATTGAATCTGCTTCGGTTAAAAGTTTTTCTGCGGCTTCGGGTTGCGTGGCTACACTTGCTGCTTCTCGCAGCACAATAACACTCTCTGGCGTTGTAGCTTTAGGATATGCCGAAAGCCACCAGAGTATTACGACTATAGCAAGAATAACCGTGCCTGCGTTCTTTAAGAAAACCCACGCGCGATCTACTGTTGTTAACAATGCCGTTCGGATGGATGGCATTTTATACGTAGGCAATTCCAACATCATTGGTCTTGATGTGCCTGGAATAACGGTCTTACGAACAATCAATGCGGTAAACAACGCTGCAAGCGCACCCAAAATATAACAGCCAAAGAAAGCGAGCCCTGCTAGAAACGGCGAATCGATAAATAGCACACCGACAAGAAGAACATAAACGGGTAAACGTGCAGAACAACTAAAAAATGGCGCGACCAGAATTGTTGCGATGCGGTCTCGCCGATCTGGAACAATTCTTGCAGCCATAATCGCTGGTATAGCACAAGCATGCGCTGATAAGAAGGGGACGAAGGATTGACCGGGTAAACCGAATTTACGAAGCAAGCGGTCCATGACAAATGCTGCCCTTGCTAAATACCCTGTATCCTCAAGCAAACTTATGAGGAAAAACAGTAAACAAATTTGTGGCAGGAAAACAACTGTACCCGCAACACCGCTGATTACACCGTCTACAACCATATCGTGAAGGTCGCCTTCAGGTAGTAATCCCCCTACAAATGCACCAACATGCCCAAAAATAACATCCACCATATCCATCGGAAAGGCGGCGAGTGTAAATATGGTCCAAAACAGTCCCATCATTACAATCGCAAAAACGATTAGACCGAGGATAGGGTGCGTGAATGCCTTGTCCACTCGATCCGTGAAGGTGCCCGTTGCAAGTTCACCTCCAACGCTCGAAGCGATTAACTCATTTGCCCAAGTATTTACAACCTTGTTTTCCCCTATAGGTGGGAGTGGTTTTGCATCACGTTTTGGTTTGTTAAGCGCTTCGTGTAGCGAAGTAATTCCCTGACCGGTTCTCGGGTGTACTGCAACTACATAGCACCCAAGTTTTTCGCCAAATTTTTCCGTGTCAATTGTTAGTCCTGACTTTTGTGCGATATCGACCATCGATAACGCCAGAACGCACGGTACATCTCGGTGCAACACCTCGTTTACGATTGTTAAATTTCTTCGTAAATTCGTTGCGTCTGCGACTACAACAACTGCGTCGGGAGGTTCGCAACCTTCGCCATCAAGGGCTTTACGGCAAACGATTGAGAGTTCGTCTGTTGCACTTAAACTATAAATACCGGGTAAATCAGTAAACGTTCTTTTTATGTCGGCGGAAGATGAAGTGCCCCGCCTTGCTTCAACCGTGCTTCCGGGGAAATTTGCAGTCGCACTTCTAAGCCCACACAATCGGTTAAACAATGTAGTTTTTCCGACATTGGGATTTCCAAGAAGTAAGATGGACTTGGCAGCACTTGTTTGCAAGGCAGGTGTTGACATCACTGCAATCTTTTAGTTACAGACACCGCAACGACGTACCATGATTCTGCTGGTCACTTCACGTGAGAGACCAAGTCGCGTTGCTTCGACTTGGATAATGCAAGGCTGCCCCTGTTGACAAAGCTTGAATGATGAGTCTTCGTATAAGCCCATCGATGCAAGTAATTCTCGCTCGTCAAAATCTAAATCCGTTACATGCACAACCGCAGTCTCACTTTCGCCGAGTTGGGAGAGTGGGATACACTGTTGTTCCACAATAGGAGTCATAGGGGTCATATAAATGGCATTTCCTTCTTCAGATGATACTCATTCTCAACTGAGAAACATAATAATACCAATGCAACCATTGTATGGCAAGCGCAACGGGACAAAAAATATCTTTTTCAATAAACCTTGTTTATGGCAAAGTAACAGAGGCTTTTTCGGTGATATTTTCAACTTTATTTTCCGCAAGGAAGACTAGGTCTGCTGAAACCGTTTCTACGCTTATCCCAAGCAGTTTCGCAGCAGCAAGCCGGTAGGAGGCAAGTTGTGGGGCGTAATGCGCAATTAACTCGGATACTGAACTATCCTGAATCTTGTCTGTCTTCCAATCAATGACTTGCGCGCGACTAGCCTTGCCATTCTCATCGTAGTACACCACTAGCCTATCGATTGTTCCTCTCAAATCTGTAGGTTCTTTCATTTCAACTTCGGCAAACTTTGTGCCCTTTTGTACGCGTAATACAAATTCTTGTTCTCGATAGACAGAAAGGTTTTCAGTTGGTTTAGTTAACAGATTCTGAATATCTTCTGACTGCAATGCATTCAAGCAAACTGTTGCTGCATCTTCTAGCCGCTTTGGACCTAGGCGCCCCGCTTCTTCAACAGGAGCAGACACCATCAACGAGTCCACACTAGGTAGAACACCATCAAGCCAAGCGATATCTTCAAACCATTTGTGCGTGATTGTTCCCCAATCAAATGCACTATTCGTACCGCCCTTAAATCGTTCTCCGATTTTAGTCTTACCACCACCTTCCAAACTTGATGGTGATGCAGATGCGAGCCCTTTCCCAAGCATCGTTGGATTCTTGGGCGGTAGAATTGAAAACTCAGGTATTTCGCATGCTTTTTGTTGTTGCTCTATCTTAAATGCATCGGTCCAAGCACTATCGTTGCCTGCCGCTTCCCAAAGGATTGTGTCAGGGTCTTGGTTTCGATCAAAGTCAAGGATTTGCAATAGTAATCCCGCTAATGTTTTATGGCGTGTTGTTTTGCCATTTTTGCTTGGAACAATCATATGCAGTGCGTGTTTAGCTCTTGTCATCGCAACGTATAACAAACAAAGTGCGTCGTTGACTTGATTTGAGTGAGACTCCTCTCGCATAGTCTTATATTCTGGTATTGCCTCGTCAAGAAACTCACTAGCATACATCCCGACTCGTGTTGGTTGCGCACGTTGGATCTTATGAAATTCTAAAGTTCCGGGACTTTTCCACAACGAAGTGTCAAGATCACAAACCACAACCGCATCAAAAGATAATCCCTTTGATTTATGGACTGTCATAACTTGTACTTGCGATGAAGCTGGGTCTGGAACTTGTGTTTCTTCCACTAGACGAACAAAATCTGAGGGCCGAAGTGATTTATCAGAAGCATATTGTTCAGCAAACTCGACGAGTTGCCAAAGACGCAGGCGTTCTCGTTCCTCAACGTATTCAACAAGTGATTCTGCGTACGTGTTGATGAGTTTCGCGTAACCGTGCGTTAATAACTCGCGGCGAATTGCATTCCCAGAAATATTTTCGATACATGGTCCCAGCGGTGATTGCTCTACAAGGAACTTATGTACGGTGTTACCACAGTCATCTGCAAACAATAATACTGAAAGTATAAGTGTAACTGCAGGTGAATCCGTCAACGGATTCCCACCAAATTCCGAAGCTGGTACGTATACATCGCTGGTCCTTAAACCGTGGACGATTCGCTGAATTTGCTGTTTCTGATTCCCTCGTACCAAAATTCCAACCGTCGCAGCGGGCGCATCTGTATGTATTTTTGCAACAACCTCAACAACTTTGTCTACGCAATTTTGTAAATCTGATTTGGATGGGTTTTCGCTGGCTGTTTGTAGAACCGCGTACCCTCTTTTCTTTTTCGTCGGTGGGGCTGAAACATGTGGGTCAAAATCTTGGAGCCACAATTCCGCTGCGTCTGGCGAATGCTCTGTTAGGAGTTGGGCATTCTCAACATTACCAAAGACAGTATTGACTGCATCTAACACTGGTGGTGTGCATCGCCAACTTGCCTTAAGCCGATCTGTGCTCGCTGTTTGAAGTTCTGACTCAAGCCCGCGGAGTAGCGCTGGTTCACCACCTCGAAAACCATACAAACTCTGTTTTACATCCCCTACAAAAAATAAGGAGCGGTTTTGCATCGATTGATTGATTTCTTGCACTATTGGTTCAAGCACAGCCCATTGAGTCAAAGAAGTATCTTGGAATTCATCAATCAATAGGTGATCGATCGCACCATCCATCCGATAATGCAATTCCAGCAATCTTGCTTCATCAAGGCAATCCATTGCGCTGCTAGCACCGAGACTATACGTAACGTCATCGAAAGAATACAACCCACACGCATGCTTGGCATGCATCCAATACGCTTGGAATTCTTTCATAAGTTTGTAGGTGCTCTCGTTTTTATCGAGCATACAATTTGCCATTACAGCCAACCCATGTGAGATGAGTGGTGTGTATACACCCTCGATTCGTGGATCCATTTCTGCTCGTGAAAATTTTGAAGAACCCTCTATGACTTTTGGAGCCATACCAGAAGTCAAAAATGCTTTCCAATCTCCATTACGCATATTAATAATGGCTTTTGCCAAAGCGTTACGTTGCGATTTCATTGCTAGGTCCAACTGCGACGCTCTTAAAATATATTCATCCACTTCGTCTTGAGATAGTGGATTTAATCGTTTACCCCATGTCCATACACTAGCATCCGCACCCCGGATTCCCAAAAAGGCATCGTCTTTAATTGCACGTAACGTGTTGCTGATAGGAACCTTGGCGCCTGATCGACTCAGATAAAGTTTAGATGCCATCTGATCTGCTATTGCTTTGTCTTTTGTAAACTCAGTGACTGCTTCTCCAAAAATTCGCTCTTCATTTACTTCATCTAAGATTGACCACCCCTGCGTAAACTCCAGCATGTCAGAGAATGCCAACGCGGTTTTGACGAAGAAACTATCTATTGTTCCTATATTTAAACGTTGCAGTGCTGCGACAAGTTTTTGGAGTAACACTACGCAGTCTTCGACATTATTTATCTCAGGAACTTTGTCTCTCAACTCTTTGAGTTTATTGGGTTGCAAAATCGCTTCTGAAAGCATTTCTACAATTCGATCTCTGATTTCACCAGCCGCTTTCCGACTAAACGTCGTTGCAAGAATTGTTTCCGGTTCAAAACCAAACTGCATCAAGCGAATAAATCGATATGCGAGCAGTTGTGTCTTACCCGAACCGGCTAGGGCTTGAATAATTTGAACCGGTTCGAAATTAGTCATCAGAGTTACCACCCGTTTCTGTAACTACGTTGTTATCTTGGCATACCCAAGAAAATTCGTCACTGAATTTTGGTGCTGGGTCGATGGGAACATCAGAGTACATATTATCTAAAATAGAATTGATTGTTCCGTCAATTGTATCTTGCAAAATGTCTTGAATAGCACCTTTGGGTGTTAGCAAGTCAATTCCACTTGTTGCTTCTTGATCTCCAATTTTAAAATATCCAAGCGATACGTTATTATCATCTAAATTATGTTCTTGAAGTTCTGGTATTTCAGAAAGCAACTCGCGGTATAGGGGTAATTGCAAATCAATCCATGAATCCCTATTGAAGTGTGCTCTATTTGCAGTTAAAGATCCAGTCTTGTAGTCTAGGACTCTCACTTGTCCATTACTATTGACCTCCACTCGATCGATAGTTCCGCGAATCTCAAACTTCCGGCCCATTACATCTAATTCTTTCGTAAAAAATCGTTCTGCGCTAACGATTTTCCATCCCCCAATCACACTTTTTGCTTGATGTTTCGCAAACTCTTTCAAGCGAAATCGTGCCATCTCTAGTTGAATGGCTATTTTGGGACTAATCCTTGAACCAAGTTGCTCTTTTGCGACTTCATCAAGTGCTGCAAAAACTACTTTTTCAATTTTCCGCACATCCGAAATGTGATTCATCGCAACGTCTTCACCGAACCGCTGTAAGACACTGTGCATAAACGTCCCAAACAATTTTGCATCGAGTTCTGTTTGGCAATCTTCTACAACTTGCAATTTCATAACATGTTTTAGCCAAAACCTGTACGAACACGCTAGAAAATCCTTGAACCCAGTTACACGTAATTTTTGCAAAGGCTCAAATTTAAAATCAGATGGTTTTGGAATAGATATACCATTCCCAAGTTTCAGATTCGAATATTGCGGTGGCACTTGGGGTTCTTCATTATCTACCGAAACAACTAATCGACCCGCGCGCTTTGCCAAGTCGGTAGTTGATGCACAACGCATCAATAACGGGCTTGGTGTCAATGGGTCTCCCTCTAGATTTTTTCTGCCAACGATCCAAGTCACTTGCCCATTCTCGGCTCTCGATTGCTGCATCGCAATGACTGCGTGCGCATCTCGAGCCATTCGCCGTTCAATCGTTTCTAACCCTAGTGAATCACGGATGTGGTCTGGGAAATATGCATCGCTTGGATTGTTACTTCCTCCAAGGTCCAAGCTCATTCCTACAACGATTAGATGTGGTGTATCAACCATCATGCCTTCTAGCCAGCCGACAGTCTCTATTGCAAGCGGGTCTGGAAGTTCTGGGATTGTTTCACTTTGTAGTTCCTGAAGCATAAACCGAATTATTTCAGACAATCGTACATTGCCTATCGCCTTACATACCCCTTCGCTAATTGCATCAAAAGTATCGAGCACTCTGAATATTTTTTGCAACACTTTTAACCGCGTGCTCGTTCGGGCAAGTTCATCATCGCCGTAAAAATGCAGCAATAACTCTCTGATTGCTTTAGAACAAGAAATAATTGAACTCGGGTTTCTGTCGAGATCAATATACTGTCTAAAAAAATCAAACATCTCTACATGCAAGGCTTCAAGCTGATCAAAACAACATCTCGAATCTGTTGGAAAGAACCATGTATGTGAACTGATACGTGCTGGAACAACATTCGTGGAATATGCACTTAATTGCTTTATTGTTTCTTCGTTTACTGATGCAATCTTTGAAATATCGTGATGTCTAACAAGTGCCGCGTACGCTGCGTAAGACTGTGAAGAAATAAATTCAGAAATTTCAGTAAGAAGTAGTACTACAGGTGATTGCATTATTTGCATCCCACCCGCGTAACGACTATTCACTTTATGACCGCGAATGTGCCGTTGCAGTATTGGTATAAGTTTTTCATCGGTAGCTGCAATAGTAATCTCATCAACACTTGCTTTGCCTTCAAGCAGTGACAACGCGCGAATTGCTTCTGCTGCTTGTGAACTTGACGATCCTGCAACAGCAATGTCGTCATCTTCAATTTCAATGTTTTTTCCAAGCCAATACGATGCAATGAGTCGTCCGTAAGCATCAAATCCATCTTCCTCACATTTTGGAGCACGAATCAACGCTTCAACCGTGACGTCTTGCGAGAGTAGTTGTTCCAGTAATAGGATTGCTCCCAAGGATAAATCAGACGCGCCAACCACAAAGATATTTTTGATTTCAACTGAAGCAAAATCTGAATGCGCTAATCGACATTGAAGTACTTCAAAAGTCTCGCCTTCAAGTGAAACCGATACATGCTGTTGAATTTGATGTAGCAAACTAAAACGCTCGATAGCTCCGGGTGTTAACCTATCTTGTGCCGCTTCCGGCCACAGCGTATGCTCCATCGAAAAACCGCCATTAGATCCAACCTTGATTGTTTCTAATACCTTTCTTGCAACTTGTAACCAAGCGACAAAATTGTCGTTTTTAATTGGTCTATCACCAATCAGTGATCGAAGAAATTGCGGCGGTTGCGCCCTTAAGAACGCAACGATTGCGAGTATCACAGATGACTTCTCAACAACACGAACCGAGGGAGGAATACATTCCTTAAAAAATTGCGAAGTCGTTACAATCGCTGGCAACGCAACTGCTCGACCTGCCTTATTAGCTTCGTTTACAAAGTACGTCTGTAATCTGCGAGCAAACGCCTGACCCGAAACTAAAATAAGACTGTCTTTTGTGGATCCCAATTCGCCCTCTTCACACTCTAAACTGTGTGCTTGCAACCACTTGGCAGCTTCTGGTAGAAACGGTTTATCCCAGCCCAGAAAGTGTTTTTGAACCTCGGTCATAGAGTGAGAAGAATACCACA
>JACKQG010003130.1_pt2 | contig 13921 bp, 11 predicted proteins | sample 8237621 | NCBI WGS metagenome assembly JACKQG01 (sample SAMN15677084, study PRJNA649215) | marine metagenome | biome: marine; feature: Black Sea; material: saline water; isolation source: suspended particulate matter (SPM) from the Black Sea western gyre | collected 2013-06-09/2013-06-10 | depth...
AGATCAATCAAAAGTATCGGATCCCAATGACTCAAAATGAATTCAAAAGCGCCTCCATTTTCAGGGCTTTCAATTTTGATGTAATCACGATTCAAATCCAAATTTTGTCCATTGTACCTTTTGCCCACGCCGCCTGTTGGCCCGTGTTGCCTGGTGCGATTTTGTACACTGATCTTTTCGTTGCCGTCAGGATTAAAAATTGGCGTAATAAAAATAACCTGGTTTTCCAACAAATTCGACAATGATCCCGTAAGAATCTCCCGCATCAACATAAGGACTGCTTCTTTGCCTTCAACCTCCCCTGCATGAATATTTGCCTGCACGTAAATGGCAGGTTTGTTTTGCAAAAACATTTGCGCCGGGGAAGCAGGAACCGGATCCCCTAAAATAACTAATGGTATTTCGCGCCCCTCTGTTGATTTTCCGATTGAAGTAACTTTTATTTTTGAACTGCGTTTTTGAAGTTTCTTTATGAATAAAATAATCTCATCATAACGCGTCGTTTCGGTGTAGTTGCTTTTTTCAGCCCGGGTCAACAGCGTTTCGTCGGATGCGAATAACGGGATACTAAAACAAAAATAAACTAATATAGTAAAAATGAAACTGTTTGGAGCCTGCGAGCGATAAACGTCCATATTATTTGTGTCCGTGATTAATGATTATTTTAATGTAAAAGAATAATTCAAAGACATATTGTTTTTCATTTAATAGGTTATCTTTGAAATCAAAAGTTATATTTTTTTAATTTATATATTTAGAAAAATAAATGCAAGAAATTTTTCAAACAAACCTCAAATTTTTACTTGACATTTTCCGTAATAATGTTAATATTGTTTTTGACAGGTCGTAGATCCCTATTCTATTTATCGGGGATTACAGGATAAAACAGGATGCACAAGAAGTTAAGTGAAATACAGAATTAATCCAGTCGATCCTGAAAATCCAGTTATCCCCGATAAATCTGGATCTACGACCTGTCAAAATAATTTTTTAGGTTGACGCTAATTACCAACAGGCGTGGATTTATCGAATTTTTAATTCTGTGGGAGAATTTTTTTAACAAAACTGAAGGACACAAAATGAGTAAATATGAAAAAGCAAATAAAATAATTGAAGGCAAAACCAAAACAATTTGGAGCGTTAAAGACAATCCTGATTTAATTATCATCGAAAATAAAAAGGACATTACTGCTTTTGATGATCCCAGGTTCACCAAACAGTTTGAGATGAAAGCACAGTATGCAACGACAACAACTTGCAAAGTTTTTGAACTACTCAAAAAAGCAGGCATTCCGGTAGCTTATGAAGGACAATTGTCAGAGACTGAGTTTAGTTCGCCAAAATGTGAAATGATTCCTTTGGAAGTAGTAGCCAGACGTTACGCGGTTGGCAGTTATTTGAAAAGGAAGCCTGAATTAACTCAACCGGATGGACAACCGCCTTTTCGTTTTGAAGATGTTTACACTGAGTTTTTTCTAAAAACGACAAAAGGGCATCTCATCGGCAAAAATAAAAAAGTACTTGTCAGCGGATTGGATGCGAAAAAAGGCGAAGAAGATCCGCTGATTGCCAATCCAAAAGAGGCGGAATGGAAATTACTGCATCCCAAAAAGCAGCCATCTGATCCTGACTGTGATTTGGGAAAGTCTGTCCAGGCAAAGGAAGTGGTTGACATCCCCGGCGCGATGGATAAGATGGAAGAAATCCTGAAACAAACATTTTTAGCGCTTGAAAACGCCTGGCAAAGTTTGTACAATTATCGCCTGATCGACATGAAAATCGAATACGGCATTACGACCAAAGGTGAACTAAAGGTTGCTGATGTCATCGATAACGATAGCTGGCGGTTGCGTGATTCCGACTGGAACGAATTGAGTAAAGAAGCATTTCGCCAGGGTGAAGAATTGAGTGAAGTTGAGAAGAAATATGGATTAGTAGCGGAATTAGTGGAAAAATTTTAGTAGGAAGAGACTTACAAACCGAATTTTTCGAAATAGCTTTAACCTAACTCGGACGAACCGGGACCAAAAAGGCAAGACAATTTGTGGTAAACGATTAAAAGAAAAAAATAGTTTTGCCCCAAATAGTTTTGCCTATTTTGTTTCCTTGAATACGATGCCCTATCCCCCAGACACCGGCGGTTGAAGCGTAATAACCTGCTCTTCCTCCGGATAATAATCCAACCGTTTAAACCTCCCATCGACATAAGCAAAAGCAATGTACTGATACGGGATTTCCAATTTATTTAAAATCTCTTTTAAAGACAGCCCCTGCTCAACTTCAACTTTTCGGGTGTAATCGTCAATGTTTGGTTTTAACTTGTCTCTTAATTTACCGCCAGATTTTAAATATATTATCATTACATCGCTCTTGGTTTTAGTTTATGACCGCGAACTTTTGGAATACCACCAGGCAACGATTCTCCAAGCTGCCCGATCTTTTTTAAATCTTCTACAACATGATCCAATCCCAGGTCCTGGAGAATTTCTACCGTTGGATTGCCTTTGTTATCCCAACCTCGGGCAGCGTAATATTCGTCTAACATAATATTAATTTGTTCAAATGTCAGTTTTTTTCCCTTGGCGGGACCATCAGGGATTTCTTCTTCGTAATAACGCGCTGGCGGTATATCATGATTTCGCCCGGGTCCGCCGTTTCTCTGTATATAATGAGCGCGGGTAAGATTCCATACTTTTTCAGAAATGAGCATTAATTCTTCTTCGGTCGTATTCCAGCCAGTTACATAATTTAACGATTCAACATACTCTTCCGGGTTAACGTCTAATTCCCCCCAGAATAACCGGCAAATGCTAATCATGTCATAAAGTGGTCTGATGTGCTGGAGATAAATAACTACCGGCGCTTTTTCTTTAATTACATCACGACCTAATTCCAGATCAACGGTGATCGACCAACTCCGATTGTGGTGAGCGCCAATGTCAGCAGTCATAAACGAAAGCAGCATTGAAGGCGCCCAACGCGACTCATAACCGCTGCTTTCCAATCCTTTTTGCTGCATGGCAAACTTAATTGAATCTTTGCCCAATTCTTCTGCAGCGCCTTTGGTTCCTTTTGCCAATACCTTTCCGATTCCTTCTTTATAGGCAATTTTTGTAAGAATATACTCAAAATCGTCAATACTGCCCCAATTTAGTTCTCTGCCTTCCAGGTCATCTTTTGTGATAATCCCTTTTTCAAAACATTCCATAGCAAAAGCAACCACACTGCCGCCGCTGATTGTATCCACGCCCAGATTATCACACAAATAATTGGCATAAGTAACGTCGTGAATACTGGTCATAGCACAACTGCCGCCAATAAGCGCGATAGTTTCGTATTCGGGACCTTCAATATAAACATCGCCGTGTTTGGTTTTTGCTTTTGAATATTTTCCACAATTCATCCAGCAGCCAAAACATGCTTTGTCTGTTACTACGCATTCTTCAACAAGCTTTTCCCCATCAATTGTAGGCCAGTCTTCATAGTAGGATGATTGAAAATTTTTCGCCGGGAATGCTCCCTGATCATTGGACCAGCCAACAAATAATGCCGTTCCATATTTCTGCCATGGCGCCATGTTGGGATGTGGTTTTGTGCGCTGAATAATAGCTTCTGTCTGCTCAGTGTGGGATTTTAAGTCGTGTATGGGAATTGATTTTGTTCCTTTTACAGCAATGGCTTTAATTTTTTTTGATCCCATAACAGCGCCAACTCCACAGCGTCCTGCATTGCGTCCGAAATCATGTGTGATACAGGAAAAAACAATGCCATTTTCACCGGCAGGTCCGATGGTTGCAATTTCAAAATCTTCTCCCAACTCATCTTTCAGTTGACGTTCACAATCAATAGAGCCTTTGCCCCAGATATTTTTGGCTGATCTCAATTCAATTTTTTCATTTTCAATAAAAAGAAAAACTGGCTCCGGGGAAATTTCATCAAATACAATTAAATCGTAGCCGGCAAATTTTATTTCCGGTCCCAGATGACCACCAACACTGGCGTCAGCATGACCATTTGTCGCTGGTGAGATGGCGCCAAATCCACATTTTGAACCAGCCGCAGTAAAAGTTCCGGTTAGCACACCGGGTGCAACGATTAATTTATTTTCCGGTCCTAAGGGATCTGCGTCTCGCGGCACTTCATCATACAAAATTTTTGCCACCATTCCCCGTGCGCCTAACCATTCTTTGGCTAAATCTTCGGGTAACGGTGATTTTGTTATTTCTTTCGTTTTTAAATTTATTCTGACCATTTGTCCAGCAAAGCCGTACATAATTTATCTCCTGGTTATTTAAATTATTATATCTTATATTCACTATTTGAAAATTTATGTTTTCACAAAATCTAATACCCAATCAAGTTTAATGATCCCCCCTCTTCCCTTTCGGTCAAATCTCATATATCTATTTTTTATTTTATATGCCCAGCGATTAGTTAGATAGAAACCATTTCGACTGGCAATTTTTGTGAGAATATCAGCGGTATTAAAAAAAACATCACTTACTGTGCTGTCACCAACAACCATAATATAATGTTTTTTCTTTTTTAAAAGATCAGACATTTTCTGGAAGTGCTTTTCCATATCATTAAAATATTTATGAGTTAGGTATGAATGTTTGTGACCATTTTTTTTGTCGTTTATTAAAACATCCTGCAATTTTTTATCCAAATTTTGTATTTGTGTTAATGAATCAAAAGGTGAAAAATGCTCATAATCTTTTTTGTGAAAATGTTTAGAGCCAACATATTTTTTTTTTTGTATGTTTTGTCTGTCTTGTGTTTGTAATTCAAATAAATCACCAATCCAAAATAATTCAGCCATTTGATTATAAATATAATCAATTGCTTTTATGTATGGTGGAGATGTGATAACAATATCAATGTCAAAATCTCCTCTTTTGATAATAAAAGGTCTTGAACTATCTTCACAATAAAGCTTAGTGGTTAAATCAGAATTGACATTTTCAGAAAATTTTAAAATTCGTTCTTTATACAGATTTAATTGATTAAAAAAGAGTTCTATTGGCTCTTCAGGAATTTTTATTTTAGTATGTGAAACATAAGTTTTTTGTGATTCATTGTCAGCATTTGAAACGCGTCTAATTATAGAAGAAAACGCAACATAAAAAAAATCTTGAACATCATTTATTCCATCTTTATTTTTAAACTCAGTTGAAATTTTATCAATTGTTGTTCTGATTTTTGATAGCTTATCAATGTTTTCATCTGTGAACCAATGTCGAATATTTAAGCACTCTGGATTAAAATCGTTTGGACTATTTTTTGATTGGATTATATTTTTAACCCATTCATAAACGTCAAGAAAAACAATTTTTTTTAATGGTGTGGTTTTTACTTTTGAAATTAAAATTGATAATGGATCAATGTCAATTCCAATAACATTGTGACCAGCAAGCACCCCCTCCACCAGAGTAGTACCTGAACCACAAAAAGGGTCTAATATGCACTTTTTGCTATCTACTTTTAGATATTTTAATATTGCCCACTTTGGAATTTGAGGGATGAATTTTGCTGGATATTTATGAAACCCATGAGTTGATGATGTAACATTATTTGTCCTTATATCCAGGATATAATTATCATTAATATTAAAAGGTATTTCTTGTTTAACAGTTAAATACTTTTCTGATTCATTCATTTTTGTAATAATATTATACTTTCTCTCAAATACTCTTTCAAGCTTTCCAATTGTTTTTTTTGTTGAGAGCTTGTTGTTAGATGGCGAGTAACAAAAATATTTTTTACATTAAATCCTATCTCTGATGCTATTTCGGAAATAATTAAATCAGTGGGTATAACCACTCCTGTATAAGCTGAATTGCCTACAACAATTCCCACATATCCGTTTGTTTTTGTCTTAAGATAAAGTTTAGTTAGGAAATAATGAAAATCATCAAAATAACCCCGAACTACTCCTGGAATTCTTTTGTGCCATAGTTTATTTACGTCAAATAAAGAAATTAATTTTTCCAATGTAGTATTGTTATAGTGAATTGGTTTTTGTAATAATGCATTTGTATTAGACCTAAAGCCCATATTTCTTAATTTTTTAAATTCATTTTTATTTTTTACGAAGTCTCCCAGCCACAACTCAACCTTGTGAATTTCAAAATAATCAAAGCAATTACAGTATGGTGGGGAGAAAAAAGTCAGTTCAATTTCAGAATCCAAATATTTATCAAAGTTTAAAGAATCACCGTGAAATATTTCAGGAATTTTGTTTATCAGACCATAATTTGTTTTAAGATCCGTAAGTATTAAATTTAGATGTCTGGTTAATCTATCAACCACGAATTGGTATTTATTTTCAGGAAAATTGTGTTTTTCCCAATCAGATTTTTTGATGTTTAGATAACCATTTGCTGTTCTTTTTCTGTTCTTATATTTTATTCCATTGCCTTCTTTTTTTATGTTTGAAACATCCTCAATAATTGCCAACCATGCTAAAAAAACCAAGTCTCGAATTTTTTCATTATCAATATGTTTTATATAGTTTTTTAATTGTAATAGAACCTGCAATATTTCATCATTAAAAACCTTATCAGAAAGCTCGAAGTTTGTATGAAAAATTTCTGATGTTTTATTAAAATTTTTTATTCTGTAAATTACTTCAGAAAATAGATTAATTTCATTTTTACCGTAATATGTATTTTCCGCCTTTGAAACTAAAACAGAGAGTGGATTAATGTCGATACCAAAAGAATTCAAATTATTAAATCTTGAAGATAGAAGAGTTGTTCCACTCCCACAAAAAGGATCAAAGAGATTTTTCTTAATATTTAGCTCTTTGATAAATGTATCAACCAATTTTATTGAGTAACCTTCTCGATATGGAAACCATCTTTGTACAGGAGTGTTTTTTGAATTTTGAAAATGAACGAGATTGCCAAGACTAGTAGCTCTGGAATGGGTAAATTTATTTTCTAACTTCGTAAAAATTTTTAGCTGTTCGATCCTGGAATCTGCAATCTCGAAATCAAAAAGATTATAGGTATTAGTCGGTTCAGCGACAATAGATTCAATTTCGTAATTGTTAAAATAATATTTTTGTGTTTTTGTATTAGACATAATCAGCAACGAAACTTATTCTTTCTGTGATATTGAATGAATTCAACTAAGGGTAGCCTATTATCTATTCTATTTTTTAAATACTTATCATCACTTGATAAAAGAACTTTTTTAATATTTTGCGTTATTATTGAATTCAACTCCTTGGAAATCATTATCCTACTGTCATCAGTCAGAGAAAAATATCCTTTGTCAAATAAAACATGGCAATGGCGACACAAGCATAAGCCATTTAAAATATGAGCTCGATGTGGAGTTCCACTTTCCAGCATCTTATCAGGCTTGATATGCGCTGCTTCGACAAAAATCCTGCCGTCAACATCACAAACTGGAACGGCACATTTAAATAAATATTTATTTTTTATTCTCAATGCCCATGTGGCATTTCTGACCCTTTGATTTGTCTGAATTGTTTTTGTTCCCTCACTTAAAACATCAATCTCCGGAGCTAACTTTTCCTCTTCTTCTGATACAATATCAATTAATGGTTCAGTTAAAATTTCATCATTTATTTGTTCAACTATATTTTGAAGGCTTGCTATCTTGAGAAAAATTGCTTTTAATTCTTTTTTAAAGGGTGATATTTCAATAAGAGGGTTTTCTCGTATTTTTATCCAATCTTCGTCAGCAAATAATGGATTAGGAGCAAAGTTCTTTATTTTTTTTATAAAAGATGGATATTTCCCTGTGTATTTTATTATTTTGTTGTCCCGTACAAATAGACCAGCATTCAACAAATCATTCAACCAATATGGCGCATTCATTCCAACTCGTTCTGTATTACCATCAACCAGAATTCCAAATTCATCAACCGAAATAGAATTATTTTCATCTAACAGATTTAGCAATGTTTTTATGGGTAATTCTCCCTTTGATGGATTTGTTGAATACCCAAGCCTTGAATCATTAAACGAATAGACAGCTAAAGAAGTAATAAGTATAATTTCGTAAATATTATTAGCTGCTTTATAATTGCCAATTGTATATAGATCATTCCATAGACTTCCCATACGTGTCCATTGTAACGGACAGATTTTTGTATCTCTAATAAAGCCAAAACGAATCATTGTTCTAATTTTAGTTTGCATGGTTGATGGTCTCACCCCACACAGAGAAGCAAATTTAAACATTTTAGGATTATTCTCACGACCACCAGACCAATTAAATCCTATATATTCAAGTTTTTGGCTTTCTATTACCAGTTTTCTTACAGCTAATAATTCGGTTAAATTGCAACTGCTTCTTGAATGAAACCAATCACCATTTATGGATGCCATATCAGACCTATCATTTAAAAAAACAAATCTTAACTAACTTTTAAATAAATAGAACTTTCAGAAATCATCTCGCGAACATACAAAACATAAACAGACTATCTTCAATCCACCCTCACAATCGCCCCGGTATTACAAACCTCAGTACATTTCCAGCAATAATCGCATTTAATAGGATATGGCACATCTTCATGAACAAACATGACATCAAAAGGACAGGCATCAAGGCAGTCCATACAACTGGTACATTTTTCTTCGTTCACATAATAAATTCCGCCTTTTTCCGTAATTGCTCCTTCAGGGCATGCTTCTGCGCATTTGCCACATTGCGTACAAACCCAAGGACGGAAGGTTCCGGGTTCGGGAAATTTTGCTTCGATACGAAGCGCAGCCTTGCGGGGATTTATTTCATCAAAATGATAGATTGTACATATTTGTCTGCATAACCGGCATCCGGTGCAGGCAGATTTGTTCACTTTAATTCGCATTCATTAGCCTCCAATTGCTTCAAAAACAGATAGTTATTATTCAAAGTATCGGCACATTAATTGCAACATTTAAGCCTTTCAAACCACAAGATTTAAGGTTGGTCGATAATATATTAAATAGACAACAAAAAATCAAGTTAAATTATTTGCCCATTTAATTTTTTAACTATAAAAAAACATTGACATTTGCAGTAGAAGTTTTTATATTCCAACTTTCTTTTTCGAGCGAGAGTGGCGGAAATGGCAGACGCGCTAGACTTAGGATCTAGTACCTTTTTGGTGTGGGGGTTCGACTCCCCCCTCTCGCACAAATTCAAATTTATGTAACAGTTCACCACCTATGCTAATTTTTATTTTGATCTCAGAACAAGGATTAACGATTTACGATTTTAGAAGTATGTTTAATTTATGATTTATGTTTTCCACACTACATTCCTTCATAAATCAAAAATCGTTGATCCCCCGATAAATCGGGATTTTCAACTTGTTCGTAAATCAATCTTTTACTTTTTAAATGGGTATATGAGGTGAACTGTTACGAATTTATTTTAAATTAACGTTTTATTAATAGGAGTTATCTTTGGAAGTAAATATTACTGATTTTGCTGAAAATGAAAAACAAATTGAAGTTACTGTGCCTTATGAAAATCTGAAACCAAAATTTGAAGAGTCTTATAATAAATATAAGAAAACTATTCAGTTGGAGGGTTTTCGAAAAGGGAAAGTGCCGCTTGGATTAATTAAAAAAGTTTTTGGCGCTAAAATTGAACAAGAAGTTGCTGAAAATTCAATATCTGATATTCTTCAGGAAGTAATTGAAGAGCACAAAATAAAATTTCATGATTTGGAAAAAGTTGAATCCGTAGAATTTAACAAAGACGATGGATTAAAATTCAAAGCGATTGTTAAAGTCGAACCGGAAATTGAATTAAAGAAATACAAAGGTCTGGCTATTGAAAAAGAAATTTATGAGGTTACGGACGATGATATAAATCTCTCGTTAGAGGGCTTACGTGAACAGCATGCGACCATGAATAACATCGATGGAGAAGCTCAAGAAGGACATTACATTGTTGCTGATCTGCAAAAAACAGATGGCGCCGGGCATCCGCTGATTGGAGAAAAATATGAAAATCAATATTTTCAAATTGGTGGCGAGAAAATAAATGATACTATTAGCGACCAGTTATTGGGGGCAATAGCCGGGGATAAAAAACAAATTACCGTTTCCATTCAGGAAGGGGAAGGAAACAAGGTAGAATTTTATTCTGTAGAAATTAAAGAGGTCAAGGAAAAAATAATCCCTGAATTGGATGATGAATTTGCAAAAGATATCGGCGATTATGAAAACCTGGATCAGCTTAAGGAAATGATTCGCGAAAACATAAAAAAACAATCGCAAGCCGGTGATAAACAGAAATTTCATAACGAGCTCATAGACCAAGTCATTAAAAATAATCCCATTGATTTGCCGGATTTTATGATTGAGGATTTTCTGAAAAATTTTGTAAAAAATATGAAAAATGAAAGCCAGAAAAATGTGGCTGATAACGAGCTTAAAGAACGTTATCGCGCTGATGCGATCTGGAATTTAAAATGGATACTGATCAGGGACAAAATATCAGAAATTGAAGAACTAAAAATAGAAGATTCGGATGTAGATAGCCACATTGAAAACCTGGTGAAACATGCCGGTGAAGAAGCTGTAAAGGTTCGTAAGTTTTATAGAGATAAGAAAAATCGGGAAAGGATTATGAGAGAGCTTTTTGACCAAAAGGTTGTGGATTTTATCACAGAGAATTCAAAAATAAAAGAGAAGACCGTTACCTATGAAAAGCTTAAAAAAGCCCAGGAATTAATTCAAAAATAAATGTAACTATTCAGCGTCTCTAAAAATGTCATTCTGAGGGAGCTTGCGACCGAAGAATCTCTCGAATATTCAAACTTTTGCTAAAATAACACGAGATTCTTCACTTCCCAACATCCCCAGTCCCCTCCCTCGTTCAGAATGACAGGATAGCTGAATAGATACAAATAAATTATAATTGAAATGAGGTTAAATATGAGTTTGGTACCAATTGTCATCGAACAAACAGGACGCGGAGAACGCGCTTACGATATATTTTCAAGATTGCTCAAGGAGAGAATTATTTTTATCGGTTCACCAATAGATGATGTAGTCTCCAGCCTGGCAATTGCCCAACTGTTATTTTTAGAAGCGGATGATCCGGAAAAAGATGTTTTTATGTACATCAACAGCCCTGGCGGATACGTTACTTCAGGGCTTGGTATTTATGACACAATGCAATATATTAAGCCGGATGTGGCAACAATTTGTTTAGGACAGGCATCGAGTATGGCGGCAGTTTTACTTGCTGCCGGTACAAAAGGAAAAAGATCTATTCTGCCACATTCCAGGGTAATGATTCACCAGCCGTTAGGCGGTGCGCAGGGAATGGCGGCTGATATTGAAATTCAAGCCCGAGAAATTTTAATCATTCGGGAAGAATTAAATAAAATTTTATCGAATCATACAGAACAAACTATCTCTAAAATAGCAAAGGATTCGGATCGAAATTTTTTTATGAGTGCAGACGAAGCCCAAAAATATGGTATTGTCGATGAAATTTTGAAAAGCAGGAAAGAATTGAAGAAAATCAAATAGTTTAGGAATTATTTAATTGACATCGAAACATTTCTTAAAAAACAATTGAATATGGGGCAACTTGGTAAATGGGTAATTAGTTTATTGGGTAATTGGGAGTTTATAATACTGATTAAATGTTTATTGCCCAATTACCTATTAGGTAAAAATTACCTAATTTACTTAATTTCCTAAATCTGATATGTATTATTACAATTAAAAATTATTTCCAAATTCCAGAGGATATTATGGATGACTATAGAAAACGCCGCGAAAGACTTTTCATCTGTTCGTTTTGTGGAAAGAATTCAAACCAGGTGGATTGTATTGTAACCGGACCGGACGTTTATATTTGTAACGAGTGCGTGAAGAGCGCCGGTGAAATTATTAAAGAAGATATGAGTCGCCGCGCCCTGGTGGCAAAAAGCAAAATCAGGACTCCTGCTGAAATTAAAAAAGAATTGGATTCTTTTGTTATCGGGCAGGAGAACGCCAAAAAAATCGTTTCAGTTGCTTTATATAACCATTACAAGCGCGTGGAAACAGCTGACCTTGTGAATGATGAAGTCGAGCTTGAAAAAAGCAACCTTTTGTTAGTCGGACCAACCGGCACCGGCAAAACTTTTTTAGCGCAGACATTAGCGCGCTTTCTGCAAGTGCCTTTTACCATTGCTGATGCGACAACGCTAACCGAAGCCGGTTATGTCGGAGAAGACGTGGAAAATATTTTAGTCAGGCTTTTGCAGGCAGCGGATTATGATGTTGAATTAGCAGAACGTGGTATCGTTTACATCGATGAGATTGATAAAATTACTCGCAAATCCGGCAATCCTTCGATAACCCGCGATGTCTCCGGTGAGGGCGTGCAACAAGCTTTACTTAAAATATTAGAAGGTACTATCGCTTCAGTTCCACCCAAAGGAGGTCGGAAACACCCGGAGCAAAATTTAATAAACATAAATACGAAAAATATTCTATTTATCGCCGGCGGCGCTTTCGATGGGTTGGCAAAAATCATTGGTAATAGAATAGGCAGGAAAGGTGTTGGATTTGGCGCTGATTTGAAAACAAATAATAAAGAACATATTGGAGATTTGCTGAGGCATGTTCAGCCTGAAGACCTGCTGCGATTTGGACTCATTCCTGAATTAATTGGCAGGTTGCCCATTAACTGTATCTTTGACGAATTGAGTGAAGACGCGTTATATACAATTTTAATCGAACCGAAAAACGCACTGACTAAACAATACAAAAAACTTTTTCAATTGGATGATGTTGAACTGGAATTTGAAGAGTCCGCTTTGAAAATAATCGTCAAAGACGCTATAAAACAAAAAACAGGGGCGCGTTCTTTGAGAGCCATAATGGAAGACATTATGCTGGATATTATGTACAGTTTGCCGGATATGCAAAATGTGGTAAAAACCGTTATAACCAAAGATGTTGCCCTCAAGAAAAAAGAGCCAATATATGAATATCAGGAAGTTAAAAAAACTGCCTAATGAAAATTTCATCAGCAAAATTTATAGGCAGCTTTGCACATTTAAAACAACTGCCAAAAGATAAACTTCCTGAAATTGCATTTGCCGGACGTTCAAACGTCGGCAAGTCCAGCCTTATTAATTGTTTGTTAAATCGTAAAAAAATAGCCCTGACCAGTTCAACACCCGGAAAAACTCGCTTACTCAATTATTACACGATTAATGAAAACTTTTATTTTGTGGACCTGCCGGGTTATGGATTTGCTAAAGTATCTCGATCCGAACGATTAAGTTGGAAAAAGTTAATTGAATCCTTTATCACAACAAATGAAAATCTGAAGGGTATTGTTCAGATCATAGATAGCCGCCATGGTATCACAAAACTGGATCTGGAAATGTTATCCTGGATTCATTTTATAAAATTACCCTTAATACTGGTCGCCACAAAAACTGACAAACTACCCAACAGCAAAAGAGGACACCTGTTGAAAATTATTAAACAGGAAGCCCGGGAATTTCAACCTGTTGATATTTTTGGATTTTCAACTGTCAGCAAACAAGGGAAACATGAAATTTGGCAATCTATTAGTAGGTTGTTAAGCAGTTCAATTGGCTGATTAAATAGTCATTTGAAATATATTTTACAATTTTTCAATTATTTTTTTAGCAAAATAATTTTGTGGCAAAACAATTAAAGATGTTAAAAACATTTATAACTATTCAGTGTGGTTTCAAGTGTCATTCTGAGGGAGCTTGCGACCGAAGCATAGTCTGTATTTCCTTATTTAAATGTGACTATACAGGAATCTCCACAACGTACACACATCTTTTAAAATAATACGAGATTCCTGTATAGTTACATTATATTATTAAAATGAGTACAGACTATGCTTCACTTCCCTCTACACCATTCCCTTCCCTCGTTCAGAATGACTTGAATAGCTG